>Ga0315909_10000678_pt1 | contig 45848 bp, 70 predicted proteins | sample LakEriMetagenome_11_FD_203527 | JGI IMG/M metagenome (GOLD analysis project Ga0315909, IMG submission 203527) | Freshwater fungal communities from buoy surface, Lake Erie, Ohio, United States - Buoy 2 MA125 | ecosystem: Environmental > Aquatic > Freshwater > Lake | place: USA: Lake Erie, Ohio... | reverse complement strand
CGGGCTCTCGTCGCCCTCATCCCCGCGGGGGTAGTCCACCAGGACGCCAGCGTGGCCGTAGCGGATCACCAGCCGGGCGAAGTGCTGCAGGAAGGGATCCAGGCCGGAGCCCATCAGGTCGACGTCATAGAGGTGCTCTTGGATGACGTCCGGCACGTTGTCCAGCCGCACCGGCTTGCGCGTCAGCATGCCGGCAAGCATCTGCTCCAAGCGCAGGTAGTACGGCGGGCAGATGCTGGCGGCCAGCCGCACTGCGTAGGAGTCGTCATCCTCCCGGGGCTCCTGCGGCAGGTAGCGCCGGCCCGCCTCCTGCATCCCCAGCGTGCCCTTCGTCAGCTGCTCAATCAGCCGCCAGCGGGTTTCCTGCCGATGCCACGCAATGCCGGGCTCATAGACCTTCAGCTCACGGGTCGGATTGGTCTGGAGCGGAGCGTGCGGGGTGAACACTGGCGGCTATGGCTTAGGCCATAGGTTGCCGCGGGCAAGCTATAGCCACAGCGCAGGATTCCAATGGCCAGGCGTAAGGGTGGTGGTGGCAACAGGAGTGCCGCAGCAAAGAAGGGATGGGAGACGCGGCGACGTGGTGGTGGCGGGAAGAAGAGCGCCAGCAAGGCCACACCGAAGACCACGACTGCCAGGGGCCGGGCGCGAGCGGCCGAGACCAAGGCGCGGGCTGCGGTGAAGGGTGGCGGCGGCACCAAGGCCACCAGGAGCCTGCTGACGGCGCAGCGTGCGAGAGACTTCTATGCAGCGACCGGCACCGGCACCAAGCGCAGCCGTAGCGGCGGCAGCGGCGGCAGCAAGCCCGCAAAGACCACGGCTGCAGCACGGCCGGCGAAGATGAGCAAGGCCCCGGCCAATGCGGCCAAGAGCAAGTACAAGGCCGCCAAGAGCCAGGCGCGTGAGCTGCGGATGTATCGCGGCGGCAAGACGGATGCCACGGTGAAGAAGGCCGAGGCCAAGGTGCGGCGGATGGAGAGCAGCCGCAGGGCCTCCAGGTCGCGCTAGTACAACCTGAGGCCGCGCACAGGCTTCCCAGCACTGGCGCGGCCCACCTCGAAGCAGCGGTGAACGATGTAGCCAAGGGCGTCGTTCATGTGGTCATGCCCGGTGGCCTTGTCGGGCTCGCCCTTTTCGTCATAGCTCTGCAGCTCCAGGCATTCGATCAGCCGGCGGCAACGCGGGTCGATGAACAGCCGGCGCTCACCCTTGCCGTTCTCCAGCAGGGCCTGCACCGATGCCACCCGGTCGCGCACCGGCGGGTTGGCCTTGGGTGCCATGTTGCTGATGTCGTAGCTCTGCAGGATGGCCACATCACTGCGGCTGCTGTTGGTGCTGCGAGCAGTGCCGGAGGCGTCGGGGTAGCCGAGGATGCGGGCCTTCGGGTAGCGGCGGCGGACCTCCTGCGCGAGCGCGTCGGTGTCATGTGCGCCGGCCACCTCGTCGAAGACGTGCAGCTCCCGGCCACGGCGGACCGCCAGGACGCCGCTCATGTTGGTGACGTTGAAGTCCACGCCGAGCAGGATCGTCTCAGCCTCCAGCTCATCCCAGTCGCAGGGGATGACGTGATGCTCGCGGTTGAAGCGGTCGTAGACCTGGCCGGTGGTGAGGTTGACGAACTCCCCATCCAGATAGGCCCGCAGCAGGCTGGGGTCGTAGTTGGCCTGCAGCCGCTCGATGAAGTCCGGCGGCAGGTGGGGATTGTCCACCGTCCGCATCTTGATGAGGCGGCGGTCGGTCCTGCTGCGGGCATCATCCGACGCAAAGGTGGCGTGCATCCACCGGAAGCCCTCGGGTGTGGATGCCGCACCGAACTGGCGCACGTTGCCGGAGCGCAAGCGGCCGAGGATCTTCGGGAAGGCCTTGGCGGCAATGCTCGGAGCCACGGTGTCGATCTCGTCGGCCAACACCCAGGCCAGGTTCAGGCCGATGATCCGGGTCCAGTTCTCAAACGACCGGCAGAGGATCTTCGTGTCGCCACCAGGTAGGTGCAGGACGTACTCAGGCAGTGGTGAGGCGCGGAAGCTGTACGGGACGCTGTAGGCCTCCAGGAAGTCCTCAAAGTCGTTCTGCCAGATGTCGCGGATCAGCGGCCCGGTCGGCTCCATGACGCAGCCGATGAAGCCCTGATTGGCCAGCGCCAGGCTGACGGCCTTGGCGCAGAGTGCCCGGGTCTTGCCGGCGCCATAGCCAGCGCTCACGCCGAGGATCTCGGTCTGCTGGTCGGTGACAAAGGCCGCTTGCCCGGGGTGCAGGTCGGCCAGCAGGCGCTGGAGCAGCTCGGCGGGGTCGATGTCGGTCTGCGGGCCGCTGGAGGCCACCAGCACGCAGCCGGCATGATCCAGCCACTGCAGGGTCACGACACCAGTTGAGCCAGTCGAGCGGCGCCGTTGATGCAGCCCAGCGCGACGGCTAAGTGGTTCTGATCACGGGCCTGTTGCTGCAGGGTTGCGTATTGAGTCAGCAGGTCAGCAACCATCTGCTCGCGCTGCACATTGGACCAATTCGCCTTGAGCACATCGCGCGCGCGGGCGATGTATGTCTCCGTCTGGCGCTCACCGATCCCCCACTGCTCCGAAGCAAAGCGAACACAGTCAGAACGTGTCGCTCCCTTTGCAAGTAAATCGGCAATGGCCTGAGTCCTGATCTCTGACTCTGCGACGGTGCTTCGAGGTGTCGCCATCGCTACTAGGGCCGGTCAGGCCGGCCCACTGACGTGTGCGTGATCAGAACGGCACCACAGCCGCCGCCGGAGCCCCAGCAGCAGGCGAGGGCGCGGGACAGGCTGCAGGAGCCTCAGCGGGGCTCACAGCGGCCTCAGCGGCGGCGATGCGCTCCAGGCTGATGCGACCACCATCGACCGCGATGCGCAGCTTGTCGCCAGTGGTCCAGCCGAGCAGGCTGGTGTAGGCGCCACCAACAGGGGCCACGCCCTGCTTGTTGATGGTCACCTCGTAGCTGGGCTGCTTGCCACGGCCGGCCTTGCGGGCGGTGCTGGGCGGTGCGAGGGACACGCCCTTGGCCTGCAGGATGGCCTCTTGGAACATCGAGTAGGCGGGCTTGCCGGCCTTGTTGACATAGCCGCAGGTGATGGCCAGCTGATCACGGGGCGCGTCGCCCATCTCTTGGATCTTCTGGAGCAATGCGGCGCCGGTCAGCAGCATGAGGACGTGGTGGGTTGCGTCGCAGTGTATGCGATGCAGATTGGAAACGGCAACATAGCTTGCCACGCAATCCCCACCATGGCGGCCCAAGTCCTGTACGACACGCTCCGCGCCACGATCGACGAGCACCTGGAGGAAGACGACGACCTCTCCACCTTCGAGCTGATCGGCGTCCTGCGCATGATCACCGCCGAGCTGGAACTGGCCGCGATGGAAGCCGGCGAGGAAGAAGCGGCGTAGGCTGAACGAGTCCTGGCTGGAAAGCTGGAACGATTGGCAACCGGGCCCCTGGTGCGCAAGCGCTGGGGGCCTTTTGGTATTCGCATCACACCCCAACCGGGCACGCCTCCGGCTGCTGCTGCCCATCCACCAGGCCGAGGCTGTAGCGGGTCGCCAGCTGCAGGTACAGCTCAGCCGGCCGGCCCACGCACAGCTCCGCCTCCCCCAGCAGGCGCCAATAGCCGCAGCGGTCATCCGTGGCGCCCAGGTGCAGGGCAGCGGTCCGGGCGTGCTGGGCAGCGGCGAGGCGGTGGTTCATGGGTGGTGCAGATGCCAATCGGCACAGGGTAGGCAGCGCCGCTCAGGAGAGCTGGGTGGGCTTGGGCTGCCGCTCAAGGATGAGCCCCGTCAGGGCCATGGTCAGCGCAGGGTCGCCTTCGTGGCCACCATCGGCGCAGATGGCCTGGGCTGCCTTGAAGGCCAGCTCAACCTCGCTGACCGGCACCAGCCAGTGCTCGTTCCAGTCAGGGCTGGCGTGCAGGTGCTCGCAGAAGGCGTCAAAGGCTGGCGTGTGCTTGATCTCGCTGAGTTCCATGGGCTGGGTGCGGTGCTCGCCAAGGCTAGCCGGAGACTGTTTCCAATCGGCACCGGAGCGTTAGAAGCGTTAGACGGCGTTAGGCCGAAACCCCTTGGCATGGCTGCCTTCTTACGTTATTACACTTCTAACAGAGATAAGATAGTTAGTAGTAGGGGCTCCGTAAAACCGTAAGGCTCTCCCTTGGGGTCTGCCTATGTGTGGGTGTGTTCCGCAGCGAAATGGCGTTAGAACGTTAGAAAGCCCGAGACCCGCTGCAGCGCAAGGGATCTCGGGCTAACAGGCACCGTTAGGCGGGCGTCAGATCTTACGTTTCCGTCAGGTCCGCGTCGGTCAGTGGCACCAAAACGCACCGCTTGGTGCCAACACCGGCGAAGTGAACCGCGACGTTCGGCACCAGGGCCCCGGTGATGCGGCGTAAGGCCGCTCGATGAGCTCCGCCGCTCCATGGGGTGCTGCGCAAGGCGGCATCAAGTTGCGCGTTGCTGTTCGCCACCGCCAGGTAGTGGACCGCCGCGACCGGGGCGTCATCGCCCGGCAAGCGCTGGCTCTCGCGGAACACCCGCAGCCCGTAGCGGCCTAGGACCGGCACCAAGTCATTCCACACGGTCTGCCGCAGCGACTGCTGCATGGCGACGCAGCGGACCATCTCGCCAAAGCTGGCGTCAATGGCAGCGCCCTGCCGCACGATCTGCTGCAGGATCACGTCGCGGCACTTGATCTCGTCCGACTCGCTGGGGTCCGGCTGCTGATGGTCCCAGTCCATTTCGGTGATCCACTGATCGGCCTGCTCCAGCGTCAGCAGGCCGCCCCCACCTGGACGCAGGCTCCAGGCGCCAGCCAGCAGGGTGCCGTGCTGATCGCCAAAGCGCTGGCCAAAGCGGCGACCCAACGACTGCGCCAGGACGCGGGCGTTCTGGGTGATGGTGGGCAGGTAGGTGAGCGTGCGAGCGATCAGGGCGCGGCCGTTCGACACAGTGGCGACGGACAGGATCTCTTGTTCAAAGTCGAGCCATTCGTTCTTGTCCATCTCGTCCTTGCGCAGACCCAGCACGCAGAAACGGTCAATGTCGGCCTTCTGGATGAGCGAAACGTTAATGGACGACACGCAAAACATGGAGCGGATTTCGTAGCTGTTGGATCCGCCGGTGGTGGTGCCCTTGTAAATCTTGCCGCCTTCCGATGAGGCAATCCGCGCCAGCGCAAGGATGTTCTGAACGATGAGCTTGTCCTTGGCTTCGTTCTGCTCAAACTCGTCAAACACCACCGGAATGGCGTCGGACTTGAGAATCCCGCGCAGACCCGGCTCGGTGGTGCCGCCGGTGGCCGTCTGCAGGACGCCGCCCATCAGGGGCCGCATGAAGGTCTTGAGAATGGTCGTCTTGCCGGTGCCGGCGCCACCAGTGACCCAAATGTGCGGTCGCCAGTTCAGGGCTCCGCAGACGGGCGCCAGGACAGTCCAGCCAAGGAGGAAGTTGGCCGATGCCGGCACCTCCCAGCGGAAGCGCTCGGCAATGAGGCAGAGCCGCATGGCGTCGTCATCGCCCAGGGGCTCCGGCCCGGGGCCGTCCAGGTGGCGGGCCTGCTCGTAGAAATACCCAGTCGATGGAGCGCTGAGCACAGGATGAGGTGCGCCGTCAATGATGAGGCGATCCCCGAGGTGGAAGACGACGCTTTCCCCGTCGATCCATGCGCCACGGCCTCTCACGCGGTCGGGGTCGTAGACGCCCACATCGGCCTGCGTGGCCAGCAGCGAGCTGATGGCTGATGTCCAGTTGACCGACTCACGGGAGCCTGGATAGAGCGTCTCCCAGTACGGCAGATCTGTGAGCATCAGCAGCGTGGCCGCCTTGTGCGATGCACCAGAGATGCAGATGACCTGCCCGGTCCGATGGGGCATGTAGTAGTAGGAGGGCCCGTCAAAGCCAAGGCAGGTGAACGGCGCCCCTGGCTGCACACGACTGGGCAGCGCCTTGCGTGGCTCGTCGTCCGCCGGCTCAGGCGCCGGCTCAGCCACCGCCGCTGCCGCCGGCGGCTCCAGCCTCCGGCCCGACTGCCGGACGACCGCTGCGGCCTGCGAGGGCGTCCAGTCGCCGGCATCTGCGAGATCCCAGCCGGCCGGCAGGTGGGCGGGCGGGTCCACCACCGTGACGCTGCAGCCGAGCGTGAGCAGGCGGCCGGCGAGCTTGGCCATCGCCTCGCGGCCCACCTCGTCGGCATCAGGCCACAGCAGCACCTCGCGGCCGGCGAGCGGCTGCCAGCTGGACTTATCGAGCGCCTTGCAACCGCTGGCCCAGGTGCAGCAGGCATGGGTGGGGAACAGCCGCACCGCGGCATCAGCGGCCTTCTCCCCCTCGGCCACCAGCACGGGACCAGGCCGCAGCGGTGAGGCCCAGTAAAGCGGGCGCGGGGCTGGTGGGGCCTTCCATGCCCAGCGGCTGCCATCCCACCAGAGGGGGCGGATGCGCTTGGCGGGAAAGCGGCAGACGTAGAAGTCCAGGCTGTAGCGCCAGACGTGCTCGGCGCCAGCGGTGGGCGGCTCGGGCCTGGGAGCGGCGAGGCCCAGGTGCTGCTCAACGACGCGGCAGGCATCGGGCAGACTCCAGCCCTTGACCCGCATCAGCAGGTCAATGCCAGAGCCGGCGCCGCCGCGCTGGTCCTTGCCGCCGCACTGGTTGCAAAACCAACCGCCGGGGCCGTCGTTGCGGTCCCAGCGGTAGCGGTCGGTGCCACCACAGGCGGGGCAGGGCTGGTGCTTGTCGGTCAGCTGCTCGGCGGACAGACCGGCGAGCGCGGTCAGCAGCTCCGGCCACCGGCCAGAGGCTGCAGCGAGTGCGTCTGGCATCAACCCTTGGCGGCCTCGGGGTTGATGCGCTCAAAGTCTTGCCGCACCAGCCAGCGCACATAGGCCGAGCGGCTGCAGCAGCGGCGGCGGGCCTGTGCGTCGAGGTGTTGCAGCAGGTAGTCAGGGACGGTGATGTTCCAGGCGCGGGAGGCCTCGGCGGGACTGGTCTCAGTCGGCATGTGGTCGGGCGTGGGTGATGCGCCTTTGCACCATAGCCGTTGCGGATTGGAAACGTAACCAGTAAGGTTGGGGAGCCACTCCCCCCGGCTGGCTGGAGACTGCCCGGGTGGGGTGGCACCTATTCACCACCACACACCGCATGACCGGCACCTGGTATCCCCCGGCCGAGCCTGAGGCCCATCAGCCCAGCGCCGGCACCGGCGGCGTCCTGCTGCAAAACCCACCGTGGGCTGGAGGTGGGGGAATGAGCGGCACCCTCCTAGACCGCTGCGCCGTTGCCCTTGGCGACGCCATGTTGCGCGGCGCGCCGTTGACCACCGACCAGAGAAAGGGCGCCCTGCGTGGCGCCAGCGGCCTGTTCATTCACCTGGCTGATGAGCTGGAGGCCCTGCTTCAGCAGCGGCCGGATCTGGCCGTTAGCGACGTGGTGCAGCTGTTGCGTGATGAGGTGCAGGCATGAAGTCCCCCATCACCATCAACACCCACCGCGACGGCAGCGTCAACAGGGATCGCGCCCTGCTCGACCTGCTGGAGCTGGAGCAGCTCGGCGTCGCACCCGGCGTCGCGCCGGTGGCCTTGCTCAAGGCCCTGTGGAACCTGTCGCAGTCGCAGGTGAGCAGGCGGATCAACGCCATCGCTGAGCTCGGCATCTACCAGGTCCGCCCTGGCCATGGCCGCTACACGCTGATCCAGCCCAGGCCCACCAGGCCGGAGCCGAAGCCGCAGCAACTGAGCCCACGCGAGCGCTGGGAAGCTGCCCGCAAGCAGCTGCAGGAGGTGGTGGGGTGACGCAATCCCAGATCAACCTCAAAGTCCCGCCAGATGTTGCGGAAGACTGGCGCGAGCTTGCAACAAAGGCCGGTTACGACTCAGTGCGGGAATGGATGCTGGCCGAGCTGCCAACTCCGTCACGGACGCAAAAGGCCAAGCGCGAAAGGACTCAGCTCACAATTCAGGCCAGCCCCGACCTGCTGGCCAAAGTGCGGGAGCTGAGCGAGCGGCGCAGGCAGACCGTCACAGCTGTTGTGGTGGAGGCCATTGAGGCTTACATCGAAGGCGACCGCATCCTCTCTCCTTCGGATTCAGAGATTGCCGATCGAGTGGCTGAACTGGAGCGGCGGATGCAGGTGGTTGAGGCGGCCAAATGACCATCACCCTCCGCCCCTACCAGGCCGACGCCATCGCGGCCATCCGTGATGCTGTTGCCAAACGGCATCAGATGCACTACCGTTTAGTCATGCGGAACAAGCCGGGATCCGACCCCCGGCCCGCCCCTGGCCTCGGCCAGCCACGATCGCCCAGCCGAAAGGTTGGAACCATCATGCTTGAACACCCCTAGCGGCTACTACCTGTCGAGAGCGTGGCAGCGACGCCGACAGCAACGCCTTGAGATTGACGGCCACCAGTGCCAAGGCTGCGGCATCAGTGCGCAGCAGTTAACAGATCTGGGCTGGCCCGTCCTGCAGGTCCATCACAAGAACGCAGGCCCGCCGGCCTACACGTACCCATCGTTCGGCAACGAGCAGATGTCAGACCTTCTGACGCTGTGCTCCGAGTGCCACGACGGCATTACCGATTCAGTCCGGCGCCAGCGATTCAAGTTGGACCCGCGCAAGCAAGTTGCGGCTGTGCATGTTCCCGCTCCATCTCTGACTGTTCCACCAACACAACGGAAAGCCCGTGTCCAACCTTCCCACTGTTCAGATTCGCTTTCAGGGCGTGAGCCCATTGCTGTGCCACAACGGTCAAACCGCCGATCCGCGAAATACCTACGCGAAGGCGATGAAAGCTGTGAGCAGCAAGCGCAAAAAGACTGATGCTGACTATGACGAAATGGCCCGGCTGGAGTGGCTGGCGGGGCTGTATCGCATTGACGGCGACATCGTGATCCCTGACTACGTGATCGAGAGCACCATTATCGGTGGCGCCAAAAAGTCCAAGCGTGGCCCCCAAGCGAAGTGCGGACTCTTCTTCACTGAGCACGCTTCACTGCAGTTTGATGGCAAGCCCGACGCCATCAATGACGAGACGCTGGCGGAGATGTTCGCCTCTGGCGACTTCACGCACACTATCGGCGTCAAGGTAGGCATGTCCAAGGTCATGCGCACCCGCCCCATCTTCCGCAACTGGAGCGTGGCTGCGCTGTGCCAGTACGACCCGGACGTGCTGAACCTCCGCGACATTGAGGAAATTGCATCCGATGCCGGGAAGCTGGTGGGCCTGGGTGACTGGCGCCCGAAGCACGGCCGGTTTGAGGCCGATGTTGTGCCTGTTGTTGAGAAGTTGAACCGCCAACTGGCTGAGGTTGCGGCCTGATGCGCTGGGCGGCCGGTGACGGTGTAAGCCCCAGCGTGGCATGCTTCGGTTGCATCAGGGTGGCAGGGCAGGGCGTGGCGTGGATCGGACCGGCAAGGGCTGATCTCAGCACGGAGGGCCTGCGGGCCTTCCCTGCTGGGTTCATTGAGCTCAGACATGGCACGGCAAGGTCGGCTTAGGTTGGGCCTTATAGGTTCAGGCTCGGTCCGGCATGTTGCGGCTGGTTCCGGTGCGGCAAGGGCTGCAGACGACAGCACGGAGGGGCAACCCTCCCTGCTGTCCTCATTGAGGGCAGACAGGGCGAGATCGGGACGGGCGAGGCCTGCTGATGTCAGGCGTGTTGAGGCGGGTTGATGCCTGGTTAGGCGATGCCTGGCCTGCCTGTTGATCCGGCGCTGGTTACTTCCGGCGCTGGATTCTCATTCGTGCGCAATCTATGCAGTGATACAACTTCGCCCCCGACAACAGCAGGCGCTTGCCGATCTTCGCCATGCCTACGCCACCGGAGCACGTGCGCCGGTCTTGGTGGCAGCGACTGGGTTTGGCAAGACAGCCACTGCCACCGAGATTGTGCGGCAGTCCGTGGCCAAGGGCAAGCGGGTCTGGTTCCTGGCTCACCTGAAGGAGATCCTCCACGACACCAGTACACGCCTCACCACTGCCGGCATTCGTCATGGGTTCATTCAGTCCGGCCGATCGTCGGACTACACGCTGCCGGTGCAAATCGTGGCTGTCGCCACAGCGGCTCGGCGTGAGCGTCTGCCCAGGCCTGATCTGATCATCGTTGATGAGTGCCACCTAGCCGTGGCTCGCTCCTACCGCCAGGTGATCCAAGCCGCCGGCAATCCCCGCCTGTTGGGCCTGACCGGGACTCCGCTGCGTCTTGACGGGCGCGGGCTGGGCGAGGTGTTTGATCGGCTGGTGCCCACCTGCGACACTGCCGACCTGGTGGATGAGGGCCTGCTGGCCCCTGTGCGGGTGTTCGCCCCACCAGGGGTGGACCTGACCGGGCTGCGCAAGCGAGGCGGCGACTTTGACCAGGGACAGGCCAGCGCAACGATGAACCGGCCGGCCGTTGTCGGTGATGCACTCAGCCACTGGCAGAAGCTGTGCCAGGGCCGGCGCGGCGTCGCGTTCTGCTGCTCCATCGCGCACGCGCAAGCCGTTGCCGAGCAATGGAGAAAGGCGGGCTACCGGGCGATGGCCGTGCATGGCGACTGCGACGACAGGGAGCGCCGCGAAGCGATCGAGGGCCTGCGAGCCGGCCGCCTTGACCTGGTGGCCTGCGCTGCCCTGTGGATTGCCGGCGTTGACGTGCCGCAGATCGACGCGGTGATCTGGCTGCGACCGACCCAGAGCCTGACCGTGTGGCTGCAGGGAATCGGCCGGGGCCTGCGGATTGCGCCGGGAAAGTCCGACCTGCTGATCTTGGATCACGTCGGCAACGTGGGCCGGCTGGGCCACCCGCTGGACCCGAGAGAGTGGACGCTGGACGGCAAGAAGAAGCGCGAGGGAGAGCGTGCGCTGAGCATCAAGGTGTGCCCTGCTTGTTTCTCTGCTGTCGCCTCCAAGGCGCAAGCCTGCCCCGAGTGCGGCCACCGCTTCGCCCCAGAGCGCAGGGAGCTTGAAAGCGTGCCGGGTGAGCTGCGCGAGCTTGAGCGCCAGGCCCAGCAGCAAGAGCACCGCCGCGAGCAAGCCCAGGCCCGGACCATGCAGGAGCTGGTGGCCATCGGCAAGCGGCGCGGGATGAAGAGCCCCTATGCCTGGGCGCATCACGTCATGCAGGCCCGGGAAGCTAAGCGAGTGCCGGCGTAACGCTCATGGCCTGGGGTGACTGGATGTGCCCGATCCCGGGGCCTGAGCATGAGCTGGAGCTGGAACGGCAACGCCGCAGCATTGCCAGCTATGACCTCCAGCACGCGCAGGACATGCTGTGGCGGCTGGCTCAGCTGTGCCAGCGCCAGGAGCTCATCCTCCGGGCTGCGACTCGCCGCATTGCTGAGCTGGAGTGCCGGGAAGCGCTGCGAGACTGACAGCCACCACTGTTTCCAAATGGCATCAGAGCAGACGATCCAGCAGCGCATCCGCCTGGCGCTGAGCAAAGGCCCGGTACGCCTGTTCCGCAACAACACCGGCGCCCTGCGCGACGAGCGGGGCCAGCTGGTGCGCTATGGCCTCTGCACCGGCAGCGCCGACCTCATCGGCTTCCGCCAGGTGGAGATCACCCCCGACATGGTGGGCCAGCGGCTGGCGGTGTTCGCCGCCGTGGAGGTGAAGTCCTCCACCGGCAAGCCAACGGCGGATCAGGAGGCGTTCATCACCATGGTCAAGCACTTCGGCGGCATCGCCGGCGTAGCCCGCAGCGTCGAGGAAGCTGCTGCGCTTCTGCAGCGGCCCAGTGCGGAATCCGAACTGCAGCGGTAGCGTTTGGATGTGGCAGCCTGTGGGTGTCACCTCCTACCACCGTGCCAACCTCCTCGCCACGTCCGCGTCCGGTCACGCTTCGCCATGAGCAAGGCCGCAGCCACCTGGCGGGGCTCATCAATTACTGGCTTCGGCGCGGCCACCTGTCCCATCGGCAGCTGGCGCAAATCGCGGACTGGGGGCTCGGTGAAGGCGGCTGGCTGACCAGCACGCAGATCAGCCATCTGCGCAATCGCAACATGGCCCGGGGCGCCACCGCGGGGAACCTGGAGGGTCTGGCCGGCGCGAACCAGGCCATCTGGCTGTGGCAGACCAAAGGGCCCGAGCATGCCGTCAAGGCGCTGGGGCCGTTCTCGGCGTGGCAGGTGCAGGATCGCTGGTTGGACGATGCCATCTGGCTGCCGGTGAGCGACGGCATCGAGCCGCTGGGCTACGCGGACTTCGCCGAGATCAACGCCGGCCGGCTGCAGCTGAGCTACCTGGACGGCCAGAGCCTGAGTGACACCGAGTCAGACGACCTGAGCCAGCGCCTGAGCGATCTGCTCAACAGCCTCGCCGCTGGTGGCACGCCTGCCGAGGGCTTCGCCCGCATCCTTGCCGCCTACCCCCTGGAGGATCAGGCCCGCCGGGACCGCCTGCGGGACTTGCTGCTGGGCGCGATCTGGAGCCGGCAGGAGCTGGAGGCCGAGCTGTATGCGCTGGCCGTGACGGTCGCCACGCTGCGAGGGCTGCCGGTCAGCAGCTACGGGCCGGCTGATCTGCATGCAGAACTGAGCAGCCATCGCCGCCGCACCTGAACTGGGCCACCAGGGCATCCGCGACCCATAGCTGAACGCTGACGGCTGCAGCCGGTTGCGCTGTATGCAGCTGCTGCCAGATGGCGTCGGCTTCGTCATGGGTGTCGCAGGAAATGCGGATCATGGGCTGGGCTTAGCGGTGACGGTCTAGTACGGATTTACTACAGATGGGCGGATCTGCGACCGTTCCCATACTGCATCGGTGCGGTTTGGCATCGGCACGGGTAGGATACAGACGCCCACCACCACCACACCGTGAGCACCACCACCAGCCCGGGCAGTGCCCTGGCCCTCTCTCAACAGGGCACATCTCTCAGCTTGCGCGTCCAGTCGCCCGACGACCTGCAGCGCCTGGCGCGACTGTTCGCCGCCTCTGGCCTGTTTGGCCGTGGCGCCAACCCTGACGCACTGATGGCCGAGTGCGCCATCAAGATTCTCGCTGGCATGGAGGCCGGCTTCGGGCCGTTCGCTTCTGCTGCGGGCGTGTCCGTCATCAACGGCAAGCCGGGCTTCGGCGCCAACCTGCTGGCCCAAGCCATCAAGCGGCACCCCATCTACGACTACCGGGTGCTGGAGAAGACCGACACCATCTGCCGCATCAAGTTCCTCGCCGGCAAGGAGGAGTTAGGCGTGGAGACCTTCACGGCGGACATGGCCAAGCGTGCCGGCCTGACCAAGGACGGCGGCATGTACTCCAAGTACCCCGAGGCGATGCTGTTTGCCCGCTGCCTCACGGCCGGCATGCGCACCCACTGCCCGGACGCTCTCGGCGGCGTCGCGGCCTACACGCCCGAAGAGCTGGGCGCCACGGGTGCCATTGATGAGAATGGCGCCGTCACCGTGGCTGAGGTGCAGGCCGATCGGCCGATGCTCACCAGCATCGACGACCTGGTGGCCGGTGCGCAGCGTGCCTGCGATGCCCGGGGCCTGACTGCTGGCGGGCTGGCTTGCTTCCTTGACGAGCTGGGCGCCACCTGCCTTCAGGAGCTGGAGCGCCACCAGCTGGCCCGGCTGGCCAAGAGCGGCCTGAGCCCCGAGACCGTCGCCCGCTGCAACGCTGCCGCCGAGGCCCTCGTCTCTCCTGCTGACGATGCCGACGACCTGCCGGCAACCTGGGCAGAGCCGGCGACGGCTGCTGCCGCTTGATGCACTTTCCAAACGCAACCACAAACGCCATGAACGAGACCGTCGCCGCATTGCTTCGCTCCGCTGCCTGGACCATCCCCGGCAACCTCGGCAGCGACCCTGAGGTGCGCTACCTGAGCAGCGGCACTGCTGTCGCCAACTTCAACCTTGCCGTCAACAAGCCCGGCGCCAAGAAAGGCGACGGGCAGCAGCCCGACTGGTTCAAAGTCGAGGTGTGGGGCGACGACGCCCAGCGAGCCGCCGACACCCTGCGCAAGGGCAGCCGCTGCATCGTCACCGGCCGGGTCCGTACCGAGACCTGGACCGGCAAGGACGGCCAGGCTCGCACCACCACCGTCATCCGCGCTGACGAGTGGCGCACGCCGGACGAGGCGCCGGCCCCTGCCACCGCCCGGCCCGCTGCCGCTGCACCGGCTGCCACCACCTGGCAGAGCGACGACGCCGTGGCTGACGAGGTGCCGTTCTGATGGACGCCATCCGAGCCGAACTGGAGCGCGTGTATCAGCTCGTCGCTGCTGAGGTTGAGGTGCAGGCCAGGGCCAAGATGCGTCAGCAGCAGATGGAGCTCGAGGACCGCGAGGCTGCCTTGGCAGCCGCGATGGAGCTGGCCAGCGTGGACCCGGCAGTGCGTGCGGCCTTCCGCGACGGCATTGCCGAGGAGCGCGGCCGGTGGCTGGCGTTGATCGACGAGCGGATGGAGATGCTGCGCAAGGCCTCCATCTCCTACACCGTGCTCAAGGCCCTGCGGGATGCGGGGGAGGTGTCGTCATGACCCTCCCAGACCGCGACGAGCAGCACGGCGGCATGGATGCCGTAGGCGAGCTGTCGCAAGACCTCAAGGACACCCTGCGCATCGGCCGCAACTGGGACCGGCTGAGCGCTGGCCACCGCGAGGCCCTCGACATGATCGCCCACAAGCTGAGCCGCATCCTGTCCGGCGCTGATCCCCACGACCCCGAGCACTGGGAGGATGTCGCCGGCTATGCCCAGGCTGCTATGCGGAGCCGGGAAGTGCAGCCGTGAAGCGCCGCTGCCTGGACCTGGGCGACGGGATGCTGCTCGAAGCTCAGCGGGACGATGCCGGCTGGAGCTTCACGGCGCTGCGCCGCGGCTCGGCTCAGTGGTTCCGCGACCCGGTGGCCCTGCGCAAGTGGCTGGGCTTGCCGCTCAAGACCACCAGCCGCGAGCGGTTCGACGCCTGGCTGGCAGAGCTGCAGGCCCCGGCAGCTGCAGGCCCAGAGGCGGACCCGACCACTGACACCCGGATGGTCACATGAAGCCGCAGCGCGACTGGTGGGTCACGGTCAGACTGGATCCCTCCAGGACCCAGGACTACCGGGTGCCCGCTCGGAACGAGTACGCCGCCGGCTGGCTATGGCGACAGCTGCAGCCTGGGGCGGAGATCATCTGCATCAGACCCACTACACCACACCACCACGATGAGCACTGACGACCGCGCACTGTGTGTTGAATTGATAGAGGCAGTCCTTGCCGATGACTCTCGCCTTGACATCCTCGACATTGCTCGCCGCGCCCGCGCCGCCCTGGCCGCTGCGGCGGATGGACCGGCTGTGCAGAGCAGGGAACCGGCCTCCGTCGCCACGCAGCCTAGCGATGCGGAGCTGGATGAATTGGCGTGGACTTGGTACAGCAAAACGGGCTCAACTTGGTACCAAATTGAAGCCTTCCGAGCCTATGCCCGCGCCGTCCTCGCCCGCTACGGCCACCAGCCCGCGCCACTGGATGAGGGGGAGGTGGGGGAGTTGGTGGCGTGGTTGCGGTTGACAGGAAATGGGCAGCCCCGCTTGTCAGACGAGGGCTATGCACGCCTCACCCGCGCCGCCGACCTGCTGGAGCAGCGCCACCCCGCGCCCGTGCCGGTGACTGAGCGCCTGGAGCAAGTCGAAGACCTGGCCGCTGATGCCGTTGGCGCTCTCCGCTACATCGAGCAGAGCCATGGTCGCCTCTATGGGGTTGGCTGGGCTCGCGTCTATGAGAAGGCGGATCGACTGCTCCCCGCCCACGCCCTGCCCCTACCCCAGGGGGAGGTGCAGCCATGAGCGACACCAACCGCCCGCCGCTGTGGCGGCAGATGCAGCGTGCTGCTGACGCCGCCATGGCCACCTACCACCCATGCGCAACAGACGAGCAACTTCTTGCCGCCGAGATTGGCGCTCTGCGTGACTGGCTGTTGCCGGACGAAGGCCCGCGGCCAGACCTGTCCCATGCCGGAGCGCAATGGGACGATCGCCAACGCCTCCGCGACCTGCTCACCGCCGAGGCCGACCGTGCGGAGAGGGGTGATGACTGACCCATCCCCCGTCACCCGCGCCATGGTCGCCGCCTTCGACGCCCGCTACGAGCTATGCGGGCCGCTGGAAGACAACTGGCATGAGGCCTGCATGGCCGCTGCGTTGCGGGTGCTGGCGGATCATGTGGTGCCGGAGGAGGAACCTCCACGCGGCGGCATGAGGCCAGGCGGCACCGGAGCGCTGACATTGGATGAAGCGCAGCAGTTTCAACGAGCCGCCACGCGGCGCAAGATCCTCGCCATCGCCGCCGAGCTGGAGGGGTGAGCGGTGAAGGGGAGGCCGGAGCCTCCCCACACCACACGCAGGCACGAAGCTGCTGTGCCGTCCGTGGGCCACCACAGCCGACGGACTGGCACAGGCTACAGCCAATGGCTATACTGGTGGCATCACCGGCGAGGCCCTGAGTTGGCCCCGGCGATCACCACAGCATTTCACCACCATGACCACTACCGCATGCCTGCTGGCATGGGCGCTGGCACTCGTCCTGCTCCCTGTCCTGTTCATTGCCTGGCTGCTTGAGACCGACCGCGACCGCGCCACCCGCTGGCACGCCGCCGGCATGTCCCAGGCCCGCATCGCTGACCGCCTCGGCGTCAGCCGCTACCGGGTCCGCAAGCTGCTGGCGTGACAGAAAAGACCCCGAGGCGCTGCCCTCGGGGTCAGCACCCACCATCTGAGGTTGCCGGTCAGTCGGCACGCTCGAACCGCAGGCCAGCCACGGTGCGGCCATCACGCAAGGCCGCGCTGATGGCCTGTCTGCAGACGTGCGCCGCAGCGCTGGCTTCCTGGTAGGTGGCGAACACCTGGCCGGTATCCACCCAGCGCACGCGGCGGCCACGGCCTGTGCCTGAGTGGCGACGCGGGAAGCGCTGGAGGATGCCAGTCACCAGCGCCTCATCCTCCAGCAGCAGCAGCAGGCCCGAGCGATCGCAGCCGGCGAACAGCCGGGGCCGGTTGCGGGCCAGCCGGATCAGGTCGTCGCGGTTGACGCTGGAGTAGCGGCCGGCCTTGTGGTAGCGCAGCAGGCCACTGGCGGACCACAGCCGGATGGTGCTGCGGTCCTTGCCGAGCATCTGAGCCACGTCACCCAGGCGGATCCAGGCGCCGACCGGGACACGGCTGGTGCCGAGGTACCGCAGCTTCTTCCGCACGCTGTCGGGGCTGCGGTGCGGCAGGCCCTGCTTACCGGCCCAGTGGTTGAACTGCGACATCACCAGATGGAAGGGCATGTCACCAGCCAGCTCCTGCAACCACAGGGTCTCCGCCTCCGTCCAGCGCCTGTATTGCGTTCTGTTACTGCTGGACATGCTGTTTCCAAACCGCACCAGTACGATACGGACACCGGGGCAGCCCGGACACCACACCACCACCTCAACCCATGCACCCCGACGACTGGGACGACTGGGCGCACGACGAGCCCGACCCGGACGATCCCCGCTGGTATGCCCTCGCCGCTGATGACGACACCGGCCGCGAGGCCCTGACCGCTGCCGAACGCAACCCATCGCTGCTGACCCGATGACCGCCTCTCTCTTCTCTCTCACTGGTGATGCCCTGCTGCTGCAGGCCCGCATCAATGACACGGCTGAGCTCCTGTTCTCAGATGATCCCGCCGAAGTGGCAAGCGCCACCCAAGCACTTGAAGAACTGATCACCAACGAGGCCGACAACCGCAAGGCACTGGAAGCCAAGGCGGATGCCTGGTGCTGGGCGATCGACAACCTGCGGGCCAAGGCTGCAGCGCAACGCGAGCACGCCGAACGCCTCAAGGCACTGGCTGACGAGGGCGCTCGCCGCGCTGAGGCGTTGCAGGATCAGCTCACCGATGCTCTGGAGCGGATCAGCCCGGAAACGACTAGCTGGGCACTGCCTGAGCACAAGCTCACCAGTCGCCGCAGCGTGGCGGTGGACCTGGACCCTGACCTGATGCCGGCTGATCTGCCTGAGGGTCTCTACCGGGTCAAGACCACTTACAGCGCCGACAAGACCGCCATCAAGGCTGCCTTGCAGGCCGGCACTGCCGTTGAAGGCGCCTCCCTAGTGGAGCGCCGCAGCTGGACCATCAAGTAGCCCTAGCTGATTCAGATTCCAAACCACACCACACCCGAAGCCATGTCTATTCCCACCATCGAATGCGAAGCCGCGATGTCCGACGCGGTGCTGCAGGCCGCCCGGGCGGCGATGCCCGTTGATCCCGCCATCTGGTTTGCAGACCGGCAGTGGATCAACCGCCTGCCCGAGAAGCAGCGCCCGCTGGTGCCGCTGCTGGTGGCCCTGCTCGACAGCACCGAGGCCGTGGCCAAAGCCGTCGCAGACAACGCCTGGGACGACAGCTGCCCGCTGGATCGCCGCGTTGCCGAGACGCTGGCCAATCACTGCTATCGCCTTGGCGCCGACATCACCAACGCCAGCTATGCGCCGGATGCCTCGGCCTGGAGCCTCCCATCAATGAGCGGAAAGGAGTTGGTCTGATGCCTGTTTTCTACATCCAGTACACCACCACACGGACAGATCATGCAGTCTCCGACTCCGTCGAATGGGTCACGGAAGGCAACTGGGATGCGCAACGCACGCGCCAGTGCTTTGAAGCTCGTCACCCGGACGCATCCGTCCTGCACATCGAAGAAGTGGACTCATGCCGACCCTGAAGGTGTCGGAATGCTCGGCAATCTGATGATGGTTGTCTTCATTGTCCTGGCGGTTGGCATGGCAGCGGTCGCCATCCACCAGGAGGAACGCATGGCCCCGCAAGAGCGGCAACTGCTGCAGCAACGCTGAACCCACCTACGCAATCCATCCATGACATCTATCCCCCGTCCCCCCACCGCCACGACCGGCGCTGACTCCATCCTCGGCACAACCCTGGCCGACACCATCGCCGGCCTGGGCGGCAACGACAGCATCGACGGTGCAGCCGGTAACGACAGCATCGACGGCGGCGACGGCAACGACATCCTGTGGGGCGGCCTCGGCAATGACACCCTGATCGGCGGCCAAGGTGCCGACATGCTCTGCGGTGGCGCTGGTGACGATGCCTTCTTCGGCGGTGCCGGCAATGACACCCTCATAGGCGGCGATGGCAACGATCGCCTGCAGAGCGGCGTCGGCAACGACCTACTGCAGGGTGACGCCGGCAACGACACACTGCTGGCCCACCACGGCTCCAGTGATGGCCGCGAGGTTGATCGCCTCTGGGGCGGCACCGGAGTCGACACGTTCGTCATCACCAACGGCTGGGCCAAGGGCGGCGGCAACGATTACGCCTTCATCGGTGACTTCTGCATCGCCGATGGTGACCGTCTGCAGCTGACGCGGGGCACGGCCTACAGCTTCCGCCAGAGCGGCGCCAGCACCGGCATCTACGCCGGGGCCGACCTGGTGGCCTTCTTGAACGGCGTTGGCCTCGGCACGGGCGTCATCACGACCCAGCAATGGGCGACCTTCATCTGACATGGCCTTTCCCTACTACGCACCCACCGACGAGCCGCAATGCGTCGGTGAAGGCATCACCTACACCACCGAGCCCGGCGCGCGCCTGTGGGCAGTGGAGGTGCCGATCCCTGGGCTCCGGCCCATGCGTTGCACGATCCGTGCCAAGAGTCAGCGGCAGGCGCTGCAGTTCGCCGCCGCTCGTCATCCCGCCGCCAACCCGGAGCGGATCCGGGTGCTTAGCAAGGTCGAGGCCGGGGGGTTGCTGTGAGCAGCGCCATTGCGCCTCATCCTCGCTCGGGCAAGCCAATGGCTGTCATCAGGAAATGGCGGCCACTTGACGTTGACAACGCGCCAGACGACTGCGGTGTGTATGCAGTCAAAAGCGCGGATAAATGGCTTTACATAGGCCGATCAGTTCACATCAGAACGCGGATCAAAATGCGCAATCATCCAATCCGCGTAACCCAAGGACTCAAGTCCCTCAATCTGTCGTATTGGTGGCATCCGGTTGAAAGATCAATGCTTCCAAGAACAGAGCTGCACCTGATCGCAAAGCACGATCCCGAGTGGAACGGTTCAACCTGCTTTTGCGGTCAATTCTTGCCCGCACGTGCTCATTGCTGCACTGGCATTCTCACTGAACAGGAAGAAGCTCAACTCCTTAAAGCCATTTGCCCCTGATGACCGACTCGCAACTCGAAGTCCTGTTCCGTACCTGGTGGCAGCAGAGCTACCCGACCCCACCAGGCCCGCATGCGCTGATGACTCACATCGGCTGGGCACGCTTCCTGCTGCAGGAGGCAGCCCGGCAGGGCCACCCGGCCGGCAACGGCGAGGCAATGCCGGAGCCATGACCGCAACCCTTGACGGCATCACCTGCCCAGAGTGCGGCCAGACGAGCCGCAGCGTCCTGGAGTCCCGCCGGCATCCTGACCGGATCCGGCGGCGTTGCGCCTGCTCGGACTGCGGCCATCGCTTCACGACCTGGGAGCTGCGGGCTGATCGCATCAGCGCTTCGGTCAATGCACTGGCTGCCAGCAGGGCCACCCGACTGCTCGATCGCTTCCAAGGCCTTGAGCAGTCGATGACCGCCCTGCGCGAGCTGCTGGAGGCGGAGATTGAGTCGGACCCAGAGCCCGGCCTGGCGGTCGGGCTGCCGGACCTGGAGTCCACCACCACCTGCGAGCAGTGCATCCACTGGAGCTCTGAGCGCTGCGGCCTGGGCTTCCCGGATCCCAAGGACGAGGGCATCGAGTTCGCCCGCTGGTGCGCCAGCTTCAAGGGGGCGGCATGAGCAAGCCACTCACCCTGCGCGAAGCGCTGCTGAGCCGCCTCAAGTCGTTCGAACCTGAATACCGGCGACAAGTCCGCGACGGGCAATGGACACCGACCGCAACACTGCCCCAAACAATGCCCGTTGCTCCTCCGGTGTCGCATCCGTAAAGAACATCGGATGCTGCATCACCTCGAAGGCCGCCACGTCCACCGACTGGCGGTCTTTTCGTTTGAGGGTTTCGATCTTCTGCCGTTGTTCCTGCACCGCTGCAGCCATCGCTCGGTTGTCCGGGTTGCGTGCGGCCATGCGCTCCATCAGCTCCAGCTCATCCACCATGCCGGCGATCGCCGGGTCTGGCCCCTCGGGTGCGGTGGCCGCCTGCGCCAGCCGGTAAGCCTCGGCGATGCAGGCCCGCACCACCACCGGCAGCACCTCGGCCTCCTTGATGGCACCGCGCTCGTTGCACAGCCGATGGCGGCAGCGCCACCAGATGACACCGGCCGAGCTGTTGCGCCTGAGCAGGTAGCCGCATGATGCGCAACGCAGCAGCCCGGTCAGCCCGTGGCGCGTCTCGGTGCTGGCGCCATGCGCGAAGCGGTTGCGGGGCCGGCGCAGCATGTCCGCCAGGTCTCGCCAGTCGGCCTCACTGATCAGGGCCGGATGCTGGTCGTAGCGGATCTCACCCCAGCGCTGACCCCAGCCCTTGCCGCTGCGCTTGTCGTAGTGGTGGCCGATGTGCCCGCGGATGACCGGGTTGCAGAACCAGCCCTGGAGGTTGGTCGCTGCCGGGGTCCAGCTGCACCATTCCGGCATCTTGGTGGACACGCCGGAGAAGCTGCCGACCTTGCGCAGCTCGTCGATGATCCGCAGCGCCTGCGGCCATTGCTCGGGGTCTGGCGCCAGCCGATGATCAGGGCCGCTGCGGTAGCCGAACGGCTTGCGCCGGCGCAGGTGGCGGCCTTCAGCCCGGTAGACGGTGAACTGGCGGCGGATCCGCAGCGACAGCATGCGGGATTCCATCTCCGCCAGGCTGGTCTGCAGGCGCGCCATCAGGAAGCCCTGCGGCGTGGCGGTCTCAACGGTGCCGCCCACCAGGGCGCGAACGGTGACGCCATGGGCGCTGCACTCGGCCAGCAGCGCATCGGCAAAGGTGGCATCACGGCCGAGGCGGTCCAGGCGGTCCACCACCACCTCGCGCACCTCGCCGGCACGGACGAGGGCCATCACCTCCAGCAGTCCGTCGCGGTCGTTGCTGCGGCCGGATTCAAGGTCGCTGATCACCCGATCGCAGCCGGCTGCCTCAAGGCGCGAGACCTGGGCCGGCAGTGCATCTGCCTGCTCTTCTTTGGAGACGCGGGCGTAGCCGACGACCAGGGGCGCCATAGAGTGCCGAGAACGCCTGCGGACACTAGCCTGCGCTATGAGCACGTTTTCCTTAGATGCCGGCAACAAAGCGCACATCTGAGGCAGTAGGGCAGAACGGCTGCGGCGCAGCGGGTCTCAGGGCTGGGACGGCAACCTATCCCATGAGCGACCTGCCGACCTGGGAAGTGGTGGCCCGTGGCGGCCGAGTGGTCTGGCGGGTGTGTGGAGCGGGGATCTGCGTGGAGGATGCCTGTGGTGCGAGGGCGAAGGCGGAGTTTGAGGCGCTGTGCGTGTCGATGGGGATCCCGCTGCCTCGCGGTGGGCCGGTGCTTCCTGAGCGCGGACCATGCGAGGTGGATGAACCCGGCGTGTAACCCACCGTGATCCTGTGCGACTCCCAGATCCATGCCCTCTGCGAAGGCGGCATGGTCAGCCCGTTTGACCCTGCGCTGGTCAACCCGGCCAGCCTTGATGTGAGGCTCGGCAGCACGCTGCTGATCGAAAGCGTGGAAAGCCCGGCGCTGGTGCCGTATCCGCTGGAGATCCACAGCGAGGATGCTCCGTACTGGCTGGTGCCCGGTCAGTTCGTGCTGGCCCAGACGGTGGAGGTGTTCCACCTGCCTGACAACGTGGCGGCCCAGTTCATGCTCAAGAGCAGCCGAGCCCGCGAGGGGCTGGAGCACCTGATGGCCGGCTACTGCGACCCGGGATGGTCTGGGTCGGTGCTGACGATGGAGCTGCACTGCAGCCGGCAGCTGCATGGCGTGCCGCTGTGGCCTGGCATGCGGATTGGCCAGATGGTGTTCCACGCGATGATGAGCCAGCCTGAGCGCAGCTACCGGGAGACGGGCCGCTACAACCAAGACGCCTGCGTGATGGCCAGCAAGGGCTAGACGGCGATCCAGTCCAGCAGGCGCTGCTCGCGCTCGGCGCTCCAGCCGTGGTGGGCGCGGAACCAGTCGAGGGCTTCGGCGTGCCCCTTGCGCAGATTGCAGGGTGAGCAGGCAGGGACGAGGTTGGCCCGGACGGTCAGTCCGCCACGGGCCAGGGGCCGCACATGGTCGAGCGTGTCGGCATTGCTGCCGCAGTAGGCGCAACCGTGGCCCCAGTCGTTGAAGATCCCGCGCCGCAGCCGGGTCTTCGCCTCGCGTTTGGTCACCAGCTCTGCCCCCTCGATGCGGTGGCAATCGCTCACGGATCAGGGGCGGATGTCCAGGAACCAGCCGGAGCCCCGGCCATCAGCCTCCCAACGCCTGAGCCAGTTGCGCCGGCTGTAGGCGATGCCCTTGCCGGCGGTGCCCTTGGTGGTGACGTAGCCGCCGCCCACCATGTCGGCCTCGCCGTTGGGGTCGTTGTGGATGAAGGCCTCGGGCGTGAAGCCCACCACCACCGACCAATGCCCGCCGCCGCTGGGGGCGCTGATCGGTCCCTTGTGCAGCCAGCCCACGGGCACCGGCCGACCGTCGCGGATCAGCCGCTCCAGTCTGGCAGCGTCGCCGTTCTGACGGAAGGCGGCCTGCAGGCCCAGGCTGCCGAGGGCGCGAAGCTGAGCGCTGCTGTCGATGGTGTCGCCGAACCGCGAGCGGATGGCGTTGTACTCATCGTCACCGCTGACCTTGCCGTAGAAGCGGGCCACCATGGCGCAGGAGCTGGAGAAGCACTCACGCCAGCCGGTGGGGCCGTTGTCGTTCTGCGCCTCGTACGGCACCTGCAGCAGCACGCCGCCGGGCGGCTTGCTTGGCGTCGGGCTGGCCTCCGGCTTGGCTGGTGGGTCGGCCCGGTACAGCTCCGCGAACTCAGCCAGCACCGGCGACGGGATCCGCTCCTGCAGCCAGTTCAGCGCTGCCGTCTGATGGCTCAGGCCCTGGTAGGCCTTGGCGACGTTGACTAGCTGGATGTCAGCCACGGCGGCCCCGGCGACGCTCACGGCCGGCCTTGGCAGCCTCGCCCCGGATGGCATTGCCGATCGCCGAGAGGATCAGCTGATACACAGCGTTCTGCCGCACCTCAGGCCGCGAGCCGATGTAATCGCTGAGGGTGGCCCACACGCTGGCCGTCAACGCCCACCAGAAGACCGGATCGTGCAGCAGCTCCATGTGTGGCGGGGTGACTGCCATAGCTTTCCCGGCAAGCTATGGCAGGCGGCTAGCGGCCATGGCGGCACCATCAATGGCCTGGGGCAAGCTGCATCTGTTCCAGATGCCAGATGGCAGCCACCTCTACGGCAGGGAGTTTGAGCTATTGCCAGCCGGCACGATGTTTGACGCTGCGGTGGTGTTGCACGGCATCATCGGCGCTACTGCCACGGTCGATGATGACAACGTGGCCAGGGTTGAGGCAGGCGGGACGCTGTGGATCTACCCCACCAGGCAGACGGACTCAGCAGAGCTGGAGCTATACGAGTCGGACATCACTGAGCAGTACTGGATCCGCGAGCTGCAGGATGCGCAGGGCTAGGGCCTGGCCTCCAATCTGGTGAGGCGGTTGTCCTGGACCCGGTCGTTGCGCTCCAGTGGCGCGACGCGATCGGCCAGCTCGGCCTGATTCTCAAGGATGCGGCTGAGCTGTGTCGGGACGGTATGCACCAGAAACACGATGCCGCCAAGGATGGCACCCGTGACCACCACCAGCGTCCCGGCGGTGGCTTGCGCCCGCACCTCGCGCCAGAATCCGGGGGTTGGGGCCATTGCTGGGGCGCTTGTTGGGCTAGGTTGCCGGGTTACAGGGTGGGCGCTGCTGACTTGTAGGGGTGGTCGCTGGGGAGCTTGGCGGCGAGGCCCCATTTATGGGCGAGGTAGCCTTCGATGCGTTGCCGATCATTAACGGAAGTTCCGAATGCTAAAATAAGTTCGCCAATGCCGATGTTCGCGGTGCGAAGTGGGTTGAGTTGTTGCGCCAAACGGATGCCGACGAAGTTAGATGACGGCGCTACGCCAACCAGTCCAGTTGGGCCTTCTTGTGTGCCGTTTCTATGAACGCGCCAAGCATTGCTAAATGCGTTAAAGCCGATTATTTCTGGCGTGTTGTTAGCGTAAGCGGTGCCAGAGCTTAGGTCGTAATTGCCCCAAGTCCCAAAAAAGGGATACGATGCTCCCAAGTTATTAGAGTTTTTTACGTAGTGGAACGCGCCAGCATCGTTTGCGTCACCCGCCAGTATTGAAACTTCGCATCTATACACGTCACCGCTGCCGGCGCCGTAGCGAGAAAAAACATAAAAAAGGTTTGGTTCGCTTTGCCCTTGCAAAACCGTTGTTGATACGTCCATGAAATCATTGCTTCCATCAAACGTAATCACGGTTAGCCCGTTTATTGTGTTAGTCGTGCTTGACGGTCGACTGCCTGGAGCCGATTGAGTTGCGTGACGGTTATTGCCGCTTTTGTCATTCCATTGGCCTACTTGGCTGCCGCCTATAACCGTGCTCGCATCCGCCGCATCCAGCCACAGTGCGGTCGCGATGTAGGCAGGGGTCCACGGCGCAGCAGGTCTACCTGCCGCCACCAGAAACCCCAGATCCCCCAGCCCCAGATTCCTCACGCCGTCACCTCCAGCCACTGCAGCGCCGACTCCACCGCCTCGGTGGCCGGGTCGTCGGGCACATACTGGCCCTGTCCATCACGCGGCTGATCCCACCGCCAGCGGCTGCCATCTGGAGCGGCCCACTCGTCGCCGCGCTCAGGGTTCACCGGCCACTGCCAAGGGTGATCGCCCAGGCCCGCGACGAACTCGGCCGGCAGGTCGTGCGCGGTTGCCATGATCTGCAGCGCCTCCACCAGTCCTGCACTGATCAGGCCCTGCCCGCGTGCCGCCTGCCAGGCCGACAGGAAAACCCTGCTGTCGCCATCAGCGGCTTTGCCGAGGCCCACGCTGAGCGCCATGGCCAGCGCCGGGGCGGCCTCCAGCGCAGCGGCCAGCATGGTGTTAATCGCGCTCATGCCCTGCACGGCGGCGCCGAACTCCAGCCAGCGGGGCGGATGGGTGGCCCGATAGTAGGCCTCCTTCTCAGCGTCAGTCAGCTCCACCAGTTCCCACTGTTGCTGCCAGCTGCCGTCCACCAGGGCAGGCGCTGCCTCGATCACCTTTTGCTCTGCCGGGTCGCAGGCAGGCTGCGGCTGTGGCTGCACACTGAACACGCCGTATTCCGCCAGCTCGGCATCACCCGGAGCCGCTGAGAATGACCGGCCGGGTTCATCTGCCCGCAGCTGGCTGAGGCTGTAGGGCCAGATCGTGCTGCCCTCAAGAACGCGAATCATGGTCATGCCTGCACCCCCCAAGCAGCAACGGCATCAGTGCTGGCCGTGCCGAAAAATGTCAGCGACAGAACGCCGGTCTTCGATGCGGCAATGTTCGCCGGTTTGGTGCCAACGAACACCCAGCCGCTCGGGAATGTGAGCGTCCGCTGAGTGCTGTCAGCGATGAGCCGCAGCGTCACCGATCGCCCTGCCGCCCGGTTGATGCTGGTGAGCGACAGATTGCCGGTGAGGCTGATCGTCCGCACCTGCCCATCCAAGGCCGCCATGTCCAGCTCAACGTCTGCTGCGTAGGTGATCGCCGCGAAGCTGGACGCCGGCATCAGCCCCGCCGCGCTGGTGGTCGCCACCCCTGGCAACGGGTGAACGTGATCCCCACGCGCTGCGCTGGTGGCCGTGCCAGCTGCTGCTGTGCCGGGCGCCTGGGGTGTGGCGTCGCTGAGGGGCGTGGCGGTGGCATTGCTGCCGGCGGGGCCTTGCGGGCCCTCGGGGCCGGTCGGGCCGGTCGGGCCTGGGTCGCCTTGCGGTCCCTGCGGACCAGCCGGGCCGGTTGCGCCAGTGGCGCCCGTGGCTCCAGCGGGGCCGGTCGCGCCCGTTGGCCCTGCCGGACCCTGTGGGCCTGTCGGTCCTGCCGGGCCCTGCGGGCCGGTGGCGCCAAGTGCCGAGACGGTCGTGCGCTTGCTGACGCCGCCCTGCACCAGATACACCACCTCAGTCCCTGTCAGCGGTGTCGTCGCTGCTGTCAGGTCAGTGAGCTTCTGATTCGCCATCAAACCTCCAGCAGTAGATAGTCGCCGGCCTCAAGCAGCAGCCGCCCGCCGGTCTCAAGCAGCAGGGCGGAGACCTCCAGCACCGCCGGGTTGAAGTCCGGGTTGGTCTGCAGCTCCACCCGCATCTGCGCCCGTGGCCCGACACCACGCGGCACCGTCACCGGGACCGCATTGCTGCCAGGCCATGCCCACAGCAACCGGCCGGCGATGTCCTGCAGCGACTCATTGCCGCCCCAGTCCACCAGGAACAGGGTCCACTTGTGAAAGGCCACCTGCTGCTGATACTGGACCAGCTCAACCGGCTCGGGGTCGCGAATGATGATGCACTCCAGCCCTTCGACCGTCGTGCCCGCCGGGAAGCCCTCGCCCCAGGCCCGCACCGCGATGGACGGCGTGGTGGCACCATTCGGCAGCCGGTAGGTGCCGAGCACGTCCACCAGCGTCGCTTCCAGTGCTGTCCTGAGGTCTCGCAGGTTCATGCCCCTAGCTTGCCGCCACCAGCAGCAGGTCCGCCTCCAGCCAGCCGAAGCCCGGCCGGTCGGGCAGCCTGAGGCGATGGCGGATCAGGGGCCGGTCCAGCTCGTGGAGTTCCATCTCTCCAGCATGGCGGCCTCGGACCGCCACCAGACCGCCCCGGATGTTGCCGGCTTCCCACCGTGGCGCCAGCACCCAGACCGCCTCGTCATCGCTGACCAGCGCCCGCACCTCCGGCAGCCTGGTGGCCTCGGTGGCAGCCTCCAGCACCTGCGGCCAGGCGGCGATCACCAGCGGCGGGCACCGGCCCTCATGCCGCAAGGCCAGCGCCACAGCAGCGGTCTCGGGTGACAGGCCCTCGGGCTCGGGCGCTTCGCGGTAGAAGCAGAACTGCTCGGTGCTGAACGGCTTGCCCTGCTTCGGGTCGCGGTTGATGTTGGCCATCAGTGCCGTGAGCTGCGCGATCGGCAGCTCTGCCACTGCTGCGGCTTCGCGCTGGATCTGCTGCAGCTCCTGGTGGGCCTTGAGCACCACCGCCCTCAGCTCTCGGCCGAAGGTGTCGCGGCGGAAGGCTCCGGGGTATCCGTGGCAAAGCCGCCAGAAGATGGCCTGCCAGTCCGCTCGCGGCGCTTTCCACTGACCGGCGGCTGCTTTTTTAGGTCGTCGTCCGTGGGCTTGTTGGCCGGCAGCCGCTCGGCGGCCTGTTCGTCCATCACCAGCTGCCAGATGTCCTGCAGCAGCACGCGCGGGAAGCCCTCAGGCATCACCCAGCCGGGCATCGCCAGCCGGTGGCGCACGATGGCCGTCACACTGGCGCGGATGTTGCGCTCACCGGCGCCTGCGTACACCGTCGCCAGGCCCTCCAGCCGCTCCGCATACCGCAGCCGGATCGCCTCAGCCTGCCCCTCCAGCCGCTTGCCGGCCATCACATCTTCGATGATGGCGAACGCCTCGGGTTGGCTGATCTGCTCAGCCTGGGCGATGGCATCGGCCAGCTGGGCGCCTTGCACGAAGGCGGACACATCATCAGCCAACAGCTCAGTGATGGTGGTCGACTCGTCAACGGTCAGACCACCAAGGACCGGGATCTCAAGGATGCCGCTGTCTAGCGTGCCGACGCGACGCGGCGGATGCTGCCGTGGTGCCACGGCATAGGGAAGGTCGAGCATGGGGTGGGGATGATCAGACCTGCTTGGCCTGCTGGAGTAGCTTCCCCAGCGCCACTTGCTTGAGGAACAGGTAGCGGTTGACCATGGTCTGCTGCTGGGCGGCCTGCACCAGCGCGGCAGGGTTGGGGGGTGGGGTGGTCATGGTTGGAGGTCAGCGGTGTTGAATCCAAGCGCTAGGCACATTGACCGGCAGTAGTTGGGATCATCCCAGTCCCAAATTGTGTATTTGCCGACGCTGTAGCCTGGGTCAGTCACAAAATCAGGATGAAGCTGATCTGCAAGTGAAAATGTCAACCTGCTATTTGGCACAACGCTGCCACCAGCGACCTCATCAGGATCGCCGGGCATTGAATAGAACCCATACTGCTGTGTGCCGTTCTGGAAGTCGCCCGCTTCTGTGATCCAACGCCGCCCGGCGGGAAAGTCTTTGATGAACGACGGACTGACGAACTGAGCGGCCTGGTTCAATGATGCAAAGATCGAAGGCGTCACGGCTCCAGAAGCCTTGAGGCCTTTGTATTTGGCGGGTTCGTAACTAGGCGAAGATGGAGCCCTGCGCACAGGGTAGGTAAACTGTTGACTTGTGCCGTATGCGATGTCATACCTAGGACGGCTCCAGGGGCACCACTGGTCATTTCCTATGGACTGATCCACTGGAGGGTAGCCCAGCTCAACATAAGCAATAAGCGACCGGAAAGGGCTCTCGAAGGGTGGGCATCCGCTGCTGGGCTGTATCGTGTAGCTTGAATAGCTTGTAGGTAGGTACTCCCTGGATTCCGTCTCAGTCACATAAGGCGGCCAGATCACGCTTAGCACTTGCAAAAGCCTCTGAGGCAGGGCGACCTGCCTGCAGCTGTTAGCCGACACAATAAAGGCGCTGAATTCGTCGATTTCACTTGAAACGGGAGTCGTGTAGCGCAGAGCGGTCTCTGGAAATGAAGACTGCTTAGATACAGAGTCCCTGTACCAATAGCTCCAGTGCGATTTAAGCCTATGGATGACGATACAAGCGTCCCCGCCGGCAGGCAGCACTAAATGACTGTTGTTGGCGTTGAACGTCTTTGTAATGATTTTATGCAAGGGAATCTCAATAAACCCTGTGCTGTAAAGCGGAACCGACCCCGTGATGGGTATGCCCTGCACGGTGCCGTAGCAGGACTCATAGCCCTGGATGGAGTATCCATTCACGAACTGAGTCGTGTGATGATTCAGCGTCATCCCATAGCTGTAGTCGGTCCGAGCCTCTACGAGATCGAACTGGCTAGTCAGCCCCGAGGGGTAGTTCGTGGCCTTGTCTTTCTTCAGCGCCTGGCTGCCAGTTCCAGACGCGAACGTGTTGATGAGGTTCTGGTTGTCGCCTTCTGTCTTGCTCCAGATCCAGAGGTGGCCCAGCTTGGTGCGTTGCAGTAGCGACGCCGCCGGCTCATCCCGCCGGAACACCTGCCGCCGCCGGCTGTCACCGATGGCGTTGCCGTTGCTATCGAGGCCCTGCTGCGCCAAGGCATCGCGTCGTATACGGCGGGCTTCCCGTTCAACGCGTGCCCGCTCGTCGCCCTCCAGCTTGTCGAGCCGAGCGGCCTGGGCTTGCTCCTGGTTGCGGCGCAGCAGCTCAGAGCCGCCCTGCTCAACCTTGATGAAGGTGGCCATCAGTCATCAGTGCGCAGGCTGATCCGGTAGGTCTGGGTCTGGCCGGCGGCAAGGACCACGTTGGGTGACTCGACGGTGATGCTGTGGACGTAGGTCTCACCGTTGAAGTAGGCCACCACCGTGTCGTAGGTGAAGCCCGAGCCACTGGCCGTGAAGGCGGCATCAATGTCAGGCAGCACATAGGCCGCTGCGGTGCCATCCCAGGCGCCGGTGCCCACGGTGCCGCTGAAGCGGGCATAGCCGTTGCCGGACACCTCCACCGCCTGCCAGGCGGCCACGGTGCTCTCGGCGGTGTTGCCGCTGGTGCCCACGTTGCAGAGCATCACCCGGATCGCCTTGCCCTCATAGGCAGCGGCGGCGGCTCGCTTCAGCTCACGCTGGCTGACGGTTACGGTGCGTGCCATCGTCAGGCCACCGTGAAGGAGAAGATGCCGGAGGCGTTCCAAGTCAGCTTGAAGTCCGTCCCATCGCCGGCTGTCTCGGTCGCGTCGAAGTTGATGAACGCCAGCGGCGGGTCGTTGGTGTCGCTGTCGTTGTAGAGGATCGCTGCGACGGCAGTGATGCTGCCACCAGAGGCGGACCAGGTGACATCGTTGGCGTCGAACGTGGCGTCGTTCGTGGTCGTGGTGGTGACGGTCACACCCGAGAGCGTGGCGCCGCCGGTGGTGTAGCCGTTGCCGTTGGCGACCTCGGTGCCGCCGGTGGCTGCCAGGGTGGTGTGTGTGGCGTTGAAGGTGGCGGCCGACATCAGGCGCACCTTATAGGTGTCCGCCACCGCGTTGCTCCCCTCCGCAAACAGCTTCGCGGTGTGGTTGTAGAGGCTGATCGAAACAGGCACGGCGGGCTAGGTCTGGTGGCCTAGGTTGCCGGTCAGGCGTCAGGGAATGGAGCGGTGGGTGGGGTGAAGTTGGCGGTGTAGCGGGCCACCTTGCTGACCCTGAACTCGTCAATCAGGCCGACAAATCCGAACGTGCTGTCGTAGTAGTAGCCGATCTTGAGCTGATTGCCTGTCAGGTTAGTTGAGTTGGTCAAGGTGCTGCCCAACTGCGTGCCATTGATGAACAACCGCAGACTGGTTCCACTGCGAGTGACTGCGATGTGCTGCCAAACGCCGGCAGTGGCGGTGCCCATATATGTGCCACCAGCCCCGGCAGTTCCGAGATACCAACCGGAGGAGAAGGCAGCAAGGAACAGGCCAGAGTTGGCATCCCCAAAAGTGAATAGTCCATCATTACTGCTTACAACGGTTGGCCTGCACCAGCACTCAACAGCAAAGTCACCGGTTCCAAGGGCGAAATCAGTATCGGCCGGTGTCCTCACATAGGTGCCCACGGTGCCATCTAGGGTCAGGGCGGCGGTTCCATATCTCTTATCTGCTGTCGTGAGCCGTGCATTGCCAAACACCGTGATGGCGTGGGCGTTGCTGCTGCTATCCGTGAACGTCGTGCTGCCATTGCTGCCGTCCATGTGCAGCAGCAGCGACACGCTGGAGAAGTTCGGATCCTTGGCGAGCCCCACCTGCTCAGGCAGTAGCCCTGCCACCGTCACCCCGGCAGCTGCCACCGACACGCTCGCGCCAGTGGCCACCAGCGGCGCCAGCCCTGCCACCTGCACCGTGGCGACCGGCACCTGAACCGTGGTCTTCTGCCGGCCCACCACATCCGGCACGACGCCAGTCACGGTGATCCCCGCTGCCGGGACTGCCACCGAGGCCCCGCTGCTGACGCCCGGCACCTGCGCTGCCACCTGGACCGCAACCGCTGGCACCAGCACCCGAGCGCCGGTGGACACCTTGGGCGCCAGGCTGGCGACCGTGACCGCTGCTGCCGGGACGCTGATCGACTTGATGCTCGTCACCACAGCCCGCAGCCTGGTGGTGATCGCCACCTCGGCGGTCTGCTGCAGCGCATAGGGCAGGCTCGTCACCACCGGCCGCACCCGCAGGGTGGCCTGCAGCAGTCGGGTCTCCTGCGCGACCGGGACGGTGCCCGTGACGGTCATCTGCTGGTAGGAGCCGACGACATTGCCTGAGGCGTCGGTGATGTTGACGGTCGTCGTCCCAGGCGTCGTGGGAAGGGTGGTGATGCCAGGGGCCACCGGGAACCACGACTCGCCCGCGTTGCCGCCGACACCGCCCCAGAACAGCGCATCAGTGGAGGCCACCAGGCCCTGAGCGTCGAAGGTCCAGTTGGTGCCGTTGGTGCGGTACAGGGCAGAGGTGCTGCCGGACTTGACGACGAACGGCGCGAAGGGTGCGCCGGGCAGGATCTCCGGGGCGCACTGCAGGTTCATCCCGCTGCGGTTGCCGAGCAGCAGGCGGTTCTGGACCCTGCCGTACAGCTGGGCCTTGGCCGCTGCGTCACTGGCCGCGCTGCCGTAGGTGCTGCCGGACTTGGTGAACACGTCATCCGGCGCATAGGGCAGGCTGAGCTCGATGCGGCGCTGTGCCGTGGCACTGCCAAGCGCCAGGGTCAGCTCTGCTTTGCTCTCGGTGCGGTAGCTAATCTTGTCCCGTGGCGCTTTTGACTCTGATTGCGTTGTCTTGACAACGGCAGCGCGAGCGTTAATGACATCAGCCGGGCTTGGCGCTGATGTTGGTCCCGTTTGCCCGCTGACAATCTCGACCCTTTGGTCGATCATCGTTAGTGGCATTGCAGCAAGCCTGTTCAGGTATAGTTCAACCCAGTAAGCGGCATCCATTGCGCTCCTGGCCGCAGCAATGGCTTGCTGACCGTTTTGGGTTTTATACCACGGGACATAAAGCGTGGTGGTTACCTGTCTCGAAAGGGCCGTTGTAATTGTACTTCTAGTTTCGTACTCAATGGCAATTTGCGCATTTGGCTGAAACTCTACAAAGTCAGCACGCGAAAAAACAAACGGCAACGAAACAGCACCTGCCACGAATCCAAAGCCCCCTACCACATAGCGGCTGTAAAACGATTCGATTCCTTCCGCGTCGTATTCAAAGGTTTCTACGGTTTGCCTTGATACCGGAACGTCTACGACTGGAATGCCCGCCGTAAGGTACTCGGCAAGAATGCTGCCCATAATGGCTGGAGACCTGGTTTCTAAAACTGTGATTCTTTCGACTGGAACAGTGACGACTCCATTTCTTATTGTTTTTTTCTCGGCGTATTGCGTGCTTACTGTAGTTACTTCAAGAATGTTGGCATATTTTGAGTCTGGCTGATTGGTCGTGGGCGATCTAAATTCAATGCTCACACTGTAAATGTTTACAGTGCGCTGGTTGTACCATGGCAAATTTGGGTTAAACGCGTCACTTGACGCTTGCTCTTGATTTTCTCCATCGCCGCCGCCTTCCGTGCCTCCATCGCCGCCGCCTTCTGTGCCTCCGTTGCCGTTTCCTGTTTCAGGAGCAGTAGAAATGTCGTCGGGGGCTTTTTGCGGAACATCGCGCTTCAGCTTTAGAGTGCTGTAACTCACGGTCACAGCCTCACCCGGCAGCTGGCCAACGCCAATCTTGCCGATGTCCACCAGCTGGGTCGCATCCAGCACGGGGCCGGTGCCGCCGGGCTGATCCAGCGAAAACACCTGCAGCACTTCGTTGGCGTCCAGGTAGCCGCAGAGGCTTTCGCTGACCAGAAGGTCGCTCAGCACCTGCACATAGCCAGGCGATAGGTCGAACCGAGCGACCGAAAACTTATTTGTCAGCGTAAAAGTGCCGAAAACACCCAGCTCATCCATGCACTTCTTGGCCACTGCCTGCGCGCGGATGGAAATGGTGACGATCTTGGCGTCGGCTTCGGTCAGCGTGTTCTCGGTGTCGTCGAAGGCCGTCCAGTCGATGCTGTCGCGCTTGTCACTCAGATACGTCAGCTTGCAGCCCAGCTCAACACTGGTGGTTCGCCGGAACGGATCAGCAAAGCTGCTGAGCACCCGCAGCTTGCGCGGGATGCTGCGGGTGACGCCGCTCTTGGTGTAGGTGAAGGTGACGGCAGTGCCAATGGCGGGCGTGATGATGCCGTTGATGACGACCGTGCCGCTGCACTTGATCAGGCCGGTGCCCTGCACGTACTCGTCGTTTACGTTGCCGCTGATGACGGTGCCAAGCGAGCAGGCAACAGTGGCGCGGATGTCAACAGGCATCAGAGGATCTGCAGCGCCGTGAGGCTGACGTTGTAACGGGTCGTCTTGACGCCACCGGAGACATCGATCTCGACGGTGACATCCGGCTCGGACACTGGGAACCAGCTGCCCACGGCCGGCACGCTGCTGATGGTGGTGTCCCACCAGGAGAGCAGGTTCTCGTAGGTTCCCGAGCTGATCCAGCCTTCGATCTGCCGGATCTTGTGCGCCTTGAGTGGCCCGGTGATGTAGCTAGTGCCGGCAGCGGTGAGCGCCACGGATGGGCCATCACGGCGGGTCTCCATCGGCCGGGTGAGCGTCACCACCGCCGAGCCCAGCGTCACGGTGCCGAGGTTGGGCTTGTCGGCGTCCTTGGTCTTCTCCCGCTCGCGCAGGACCACCGCCAGGGCCTGGGCTGCATCCACCAGCGTCACGGTGGCCTGCACATAGGCGCCGACCTGGTCGCCGCTGGGCGGGTCTGCAAACCAGCAGGCGAGGCTCGAGACGCTGAGGCCGTTGATGCTGGCGAGCGTGAGGCTGACGGTGGTGCCGACAACGCCGGACTGCAGGGTGTCGGCGTCGGTGATGCGGGTGTCGCGCCAGGTGTTGTAGACGCCGATGAGCGTTGCCCACTCGGCAGCGGTGAGTAGGCCGGCGATGCGGAAGGTGCGAGCGGTGAGGCCAGAGCGTGCGGTCCCCTCGTAGCCGAACGGTTGCGCCGTCAGCCGCGAGGTGGTGAACGTGCCGATAGTGACGATGGCGGTCATTTGTTGGAGAGCGGCACGAATGTGGGTTGGCCTGGCACGGAGACGTAGACGCTCCAGTCCTTCTGCGCGAGGGCTGCGGTGGCGTCGGCGTTCTGCTTGATTGCCTGCTCCAGTTGCTTCTGCGCCGGGATGATCTGCTCAGCGAAGCCCGCCACCTGGAACAGCCGCTCGGGTGTGCTGATGTCGACGCCGATGCGGATCAGCCCGGCGTTCACGGCCCGTTGAACGCTGGCCTGAGCGGCTTGGATTTGCTGCTGCTGTAGCTGAGGCGTCAGCAGGTTGAACCCACCACGGGCAGCGCTGTTGAAGCTTTGCTGGGCGCTGCGGAGCGCATCAGCTGCCGAGCGGGCGTTCTGCACCAGTGCCAGCCCAGCGTCTGCGTAGGCCTGCCGGACGCCCCTATTGGCCTCTGCCACGCGGCTGAACAGATCCCCCAGCACCACCCGGTCCTGCTGCTCAGCGGGCTTGCGCAGCTCCGCATTCAGCGCTCGCTGAGCTTCGTTGCGTTGCCGGACAGCAGCGGCAAACCCCTGCCATTGCTGCAGCTGCACCTGCTGCGTGCGGGACACCTCCTGGCCGGTGGCCAGCGCCTGCCGCTCCAGCTGCGTCTGCTGCTGAGTGGCGCCCAGTTTGGCGCGGGCGTTGGCGGCCTCCAGGGACTGACCCCGCAGGCGGTCCTGCTGCGTGCGCAGGGCAGCGGCGTCGGCTTGCTGGTTCTGGAGGCGGAGGGTGGCGACCTCCACCTGGCCAGCCGTGACCTTGTTCTGCAGGTCCAGCAGCTTGGCCGGATCCTGCTCTGTCGGTGAGCCGGTGGAGCCCTTGGGCTTGGCCAGCTCCTGATCCAGCTGCAGCTGCGTCTGCTGAACGGCGCGGATCTTGTCGTTGAGCGCCAGCCGGTTCTGCAGCCTGGTGCGCTCGGCTTCATTCAGCCCGGCCAGCTGGCGCGTGATCTCCAGCTTCTCCTGCAGCCCGCGCAGCTCAACTGCGGCGGTCTGCTGGATGAAGTTGGCCTGGGCTGGGGAGATGACAGGACCAGCGGCGGCGGCCTGCTGCTGCGGCGTGGCCCTTGCCTGGCCACCAGTGGCGGTGGGGGCCGCCTTGTTGACCGCTGCCAGCTCCTGCTGCAGCAAGTCATTGATGATGTCGTTCCGAACGCCTGTGGCGCTGCCCTTGTACGTCTTGCCGTTGTACTTGACGGTGACGCCACCAAAGAAGCCAGAGCCGCCGAAGGGACCGATCGCCTGCTGAACGATGTCGGTTGCTTCTTTTTCTCGCGCCAGCACGCGATCAGGGGCAACGGCAGCCACCTGATTGAGCTTGACCAGGATCTCGTTGATGCTCTTGATGAACCCACCGAGCAGCGGATTCAGGGTCTTGTCAAGAGAGGTTGCGAGGTTGGAGAAGCCGTTGCCGATCCGAGCCAGGCCGCCGCTGATGGTGGTGGCGTTGATCTCAGCAGCAGCAGCTGCAGCACCGTTGGCGTTTGCCTGCTTGGCTAGCAGCTCGTTGTATTTGGCGAGGCGGTCATTCAGCAGCGGCTGCACAGCGGCCTGGGCTTCGACCGAGCCCAGCAGAATGGCGATCTTGTCGGCCGATCCGCCGGTGGCCCGCTGCACATCAGCCAGCACACCTGCGAGGCCCTTGGACTGCAGCGCCGAGACGTTGAACTGCAGGCCCAGGCTGGCTGCTAGCTCGGCTGCCTGCTGGCTTGGCTTGATGATGCTGCTGAGTGCTTGCCGCAGGCCGGTGAACGTCTGCGCCACGGGAACACCCCGCAGCGTGGCGGTGGCAACGGCGGCGTTGAGTTGATCAAGGCCGACACCACCAGCGGCGGCGATGCTGGCGATGTTGCCGATCTCAGCCGCATACTGCCGCACCGTGATGACACCATCGTTCTGCGTCTGCAGGAACTGATCGACGATGCCGGTGGCCTTGTCAGCCGACAGCCCGTAGGCATTCAGAACGCCTGTAACAGCGCGGACGACATCATCGAGCTGCGCAAAGCCGCCCTGTGCGCCAAGCGCCGAGGCCTTGAGCACCTGCGCAGCGCTGGCCGCATCAGCAAAGCCAGAACTGGCCACGTCATACGCGGCCTTGGTGAGCTGAATCTGGCTGACGCTGCTGCCCAGTTCAAGCGATAGCGCTTTCAGCTTGGTGGCCAGGTCGTCGCTGTTGACTCCAAGCGTGCGGACCGCTGCAGAGGCCGCGTCCAGCTCTTTGATCTGGCTGCCGACGAATGCAAGCGAGCCGGCGATGCTCAGACCCCCGGCGATCTGCGCAAAGGCGCCGCGCAGGGCTTCCGCCTGCTGCCGTGCGCGTTGCAGGCCCGCGTCGAGCTGCCGGGTGTCAGCCGAGATTGTGAGTACCGCCTGCCCGAGCTGTTCCGCCACTGCTCTACCTCAGTGGCCTAGCTTGCCGGCCGGAAAACTAGGGCATGACAAGCGCACTCGCTGCCCTGGCCAATGCCTCGGCCACGTTCACCTTGGCCACCGTGGGCACCACCACCGACCCGGATACGGGCAACGTCCTGCCGCAGACTGAAGCGGTCACGGTGACGCTGTACCTGAGGCAAGGCAGCCGCTCGGGGCAGGGCTTCCCGGGCGTGGACACCGACACCATCACCTTTGAGGGCTATGCCATCAGCCCCCAGGCCCTTGATGCACGCATCCGGCCGGGCGTGACCGGCACGGTCGCATTCGCTGGCCAGCCGGCCATTCGATGCGAGGTGCTGCAGGAGCGCTACCCCTACGGCAGCACGGGCCTGCTCGGCGGCACGCTGCAGACCATCCTGGGCGATCGGATCCGCCTCGCCACCTACGCCGATGGCTGAGATCCAGGCACGGCTGGAGCTGAAGGGCTGGAATGCCACGCAGTTGAAACTGCGCATCCCCACCATCATCCGAGCCTATGGGGATGTGTTGGGCGAGCAGCTCAAACAGGAGATCCAGGCCGTGCAGTTCAGCTGGCCTGGGCAGACGCGCCGGCGCAATGGCAGCACCGTGGGCAGCCCCCGCGACATCGTGGATACCGGCAACTTCCTGCGCTCGCAACGCCGCGACTACCCCGACGCCACGACGCTGCGATTCACCTGGGACGCCAAGAGCGATCGGGGCTTCATGTATGCCGGGATCATCCTCACCGGCTACACCACCAGCACCGGCAAGGCGATGCCGGCCCGCAACTGGATCAAGCCCGCCTTGGACAAGCACCCGCTGAACGAGTTCTTCATCCGCGAATGGCGCCGGCTGGGGCAGAACCGGCTGTGAGGCCGCAGCACAAAGCCCCCAGCGCCGGTGACGCCAGGGGCCGTGGTGGTTGGCTGCCGATCAGGTCTCAGCCGTCCAGGTCGGGGCGCCGTAGCCGGTCAGGGTGAAGCTGACAGTGGCCACGTTGCCGGCCTGGATGTCCTCCTGGAAGTTGGTCACGAAGGCCACGCCGGCCACGGTCTCGGGGTTGCCGGAGGCGTCCATCTCGGGGCTCTCGCGGTACCACTGCACGGTGACGCCAGTGGCTGCCTTGTCGGCAGCGTCGCGGAGTTCCTTGTAGCCCGAGTCCTTCAGGTCCAGGTTCATGGCCATCGGGATGGTGTAGCTCTGCCCGGTAACGAGGCTGGTCTTGTAGCCGAGGGTGCTGCTGTAGTCCAGCACGTCCTGCGTGTCGGACTGCGCCTGGATGCCGGCATTGGTGAGGCTGAGCACTTCCACCAGGCCGGTGCTGGTGGTCGGCACAGCGCTGGCAGTGGTGCCTTTCTTGACCCAGAACCTGTAGCCGAGGGCGTTGAAGTAGCCCATGTCCTGCTGTTGCGATGTGGCTTAGGTTGCCTCTGCTGCCTCCAGCACCTCCCACGGTGTCGGCCGCTGGCAGACGTGTAGATCGAAGCCCATCACGTCATGCGAGATGCCTGCAGTGGCCACCAGCGCATCGCGCAGGTCGTCAGCGCTGATGCTCAGCTCCCGGCACACCTCTACCGGATCCATGCCGGCATCCAGGAGCCGCCGAGCAGCGGTGCCGAGTGAGCGGGCCTTGTGTGTGGCGCTGATGCCCCAGTTGTTGCTGCGCAGGTAGTGCAGCACCTCCCCGCGGGCGAACTGCCAGTAGATGGTGGACAGGGCGCCTTTCTCCGGCTTCCAGGCCCGGCACGCCTTGAGGAAGGCCAGATCAGCGCAGCTGTTGATGTCTTCCGGCGTCAGGCAGTGGCCGTATTGCTGCCGGAGGCGTGCGGCGAACTTGCGCACCAGTCGCACATTGTCGGCATACATCCGCCCGTAGCGGCGTCGCTCTTCGCGGGTGAAGGGCTCCGCCAGATGCGACGTGCAGCGCGCCTCGGGCCGTTCCGGCTCCGCAAAGAGTGCAAGCTGCAGCGTGAGCGGTGCCATTTCCAAACGTTACCGCCTGAGGATGCGAACCGACCCACCAGCGCCGACCGGAGCGCTCAGGCACAAGCAGCCGAGCACCTGCCGAAGATGCGGCAGCACGTTCAGGGCGTTCCTGCTGTTCGGCACCGCGCCATCCTTGAACTGAACGCTGATCACATCCACGCTGGCGCTGCGCAGGCTGGCGTTCGGAATGCCGGGGATCAGCTCTGCATTGCCGGCCCCGGTGCCACCCAGCAGGGCAGGCGATGCCAGCAGGGCCTCGGCCAGATCGAACGTGGCCTGTTTGATCGGTTGCGGGATCGCATTGCTGGCGAAGTCCCATTCACCGCACTTGGCCTCGGTGCGCGGCCAGGCCAGCGCCTGGGCGGCGCTTGCGCGGCTGCCGATCCAGTCCAGCTCATCGAGGTAGCGGGTCGCCATGATCAGCGCCCGGCCTCGGTTGTCGGTGCTGGCAGAGCTCCATGCCAGCGTGCCGAGGTAGACATCGGCCAGGTCATTGCCGGTCGCCACGGTGATGTAGCTGTTGGCGTTGGTGGCCCCGACAGTGGCGGTGACGGTTACAGGCATGGCTCAAGCCTCAGGCCTTAGGTTGCCGCCAGCGCTTGATGGCCTGGTCGAAGCTGACCTTGCCGTCCACCAGGTCCTGCCCGAGCTTCTTCCCGAAGATCTGCTGCGCCGTCTCCGGGTTGTCCCTCACCCATCGCTTGGCGGCCCTGCGGAAGCTCAATGCCTCGGCTCCGTTGTCACCCTTGGCCTCCCGCCTGGTGGGCTCAGGACCATCCGGCCCCTGCATGTCCTCGTTGCGCCACTTCCACGGGACGAGGTAGCAGCGGCACTGGGGGTGCGGGCTCACCTTGTTGCGACCGTCGAAGTAGGCCGCCGGGGTGCCAATCTGGTAGCGGCGGCCGTCAAGGCCCAGGCACACGGGGCAGGCCCGGCTGTCAAGCACCGCGGTCCACACCAGCCCATCGGCGCCGAGCCAGTCGGGGTCTGTCTCGAACTCGTAGATGAGGCTCTGCGCCTGGCTGCCGACCTCATGCACGCCGGTGCGGATGAGGGCCTCGACGTTGCGCTCGGTCACCCGGACCACGGCGTCCTGGTAGGTGGCGACCGTCTCGCCAGCGGCATCACTCAGCCCCAGCCGGATGAACCGCTCAACCCGATCGGCCACCAGCGCCGGCAGGCTGGCGCCGAGCTGGGCTTCCAGCGTCTTGCCGGCCACCACGGCCTGGTTGACCATGCGCGACGCCTGCATGGGCGTCATAACTGCCGCCGGCTGGCTCAGGCTGCCGCCGGCCATGTCCACCATCCGGCGGGCGAACTCCATCTGCTGCTCAACGAACGGCCGCAGCGCCTCTTGCATGGCCGCCAGCTGCGGCACGCCGAACGACTCCTGCACGCTTCGGGCCACCGCTGCTGTCACCCGGGCGATGGCCTGCTCACGCTGCGGGCCGACGCTGAGCACGCCGCTCTGCCCCACGACCCGCTCGATCGCCACCAGCGTCCGCCGCAGATCCCGCAGCGCCTGGCCGACGAGCCGGTCTTCCAGCTTCTTCTGCCGCAGCGCATTCCTCAGGAATGCCTCAACCTGGGCAGAAAGGTCTGCCACCTATCAGGAGACGTAGGCCAGCACCTTGCCGCTGGTCAGCTTGACGGTGGTGAACAGGCCCGTGACCATCGTGCCGGCCGGGATTGGCATGCTGGCCAGGCTGTCGGGGCTGCTGCTGCACACGGTCGCGGTGTTGAGCACCGTGGCCTCCAGCGCCAGCAGGGCGACAAAGCGGCCGGTGATGGTATCGGTGCCGCTGATGTAGCGGAAATTGCTGAACTCAGGCGCGTAGCTCATCCTGCTGCAGCTGTAGGCGTTGGGGTAGCTTGCCGGCCTTGCGTGTGGGCGCCGGCTGCGGCTCCTGTTGCGGCTCCATAGCGGAAGAGGCCACCTCCGAAGAGGCAGCCTCCCGCAGTGTCCGCCAGCGATTGGCGAACAGGCTCATCAGCCGCCCTTCCGGTAGAAGGTGACGGCAGGGGTGCCGACATTGGTCACCCGGGCCAGGTAGGTGGCCGAGGTGGCCGCCGCAACGGTCGCCATGCTGCTGTCACCACCCAGGGTGATGCCGCCACTGCCGGGGGCAGTGAGGGTGATGGCATGGGTTGCGGCCGCAGCGTTGACTACGGTCAGCTCAAAGGCCGAACCGACGCGGACGCCATCGCCAAGGGCGGCGACGATCTGCGCAGCAGTGGCAGTGGTCAGCGCACGACCCGCCGAAGGGGTCATGGTGACCACGCCGCCCACGGTCTGAGCGCCGGTCAGGGTGGTGGCCTCGTTGCCGGCAGCGGTCAGCGGCCGGACGGTGCTGGTGACGCCCAGGTTGGGCGCGTCAAGATGAAACACGCTCATGGGTTACCTCAGACGTAGTAGGGGCAGGTGCAGGTGATGCGGGCAACGCCCAGGTTCTTCCGATCGAAGACCTTGGACCAGTTGCCGGCAGTCGCCAGATCGGCAGCAGTCGGGTTGATGCCACCGCCCCAGCTGGCGCCCAGCGGGTGGTAGCACTGGTCCCATTGGACCTTGAGCACATCTTCGCCACCAGAGGTGAGGATGTCGCGGTCGGACTCGGTACGGACCGGGGCCTGGAAGGCCTGGCCGATGGCGCCCTGCTTGAACAGGTAGACGCCGTACTTGTAGGAGCCGGCCGATCCGGTGCGAGGCGCATCGTCGGAGACGATGACGGCCTTGCTGCCGAACATGGGCACCTGACCGCTGGTGCCGAAGGCGTTGCTGTAGTCGCCGCCGAAGGCATTGATGCCGCTGATGCTGGTGCTGGCCGTGATGCCGGGCAGCTCAGAGGCGGAGACGTAGTTGATCATCTCGCGCACCCGCAGGTAGGCGTAGACGTCAGGGTGAACCACCATGGCGCCGAAGCTGTCGGCGTCTTCCCCGAGGATCGCGTCAGCCAGGACGATGTGACGCGGCGACAGGTCGGTCTCGTTGGAGCCGCCGGCATCGACGCACATCGAGGCGAACGCAGCACCGGAGTTGCTGGAGCCGAGGGCACCGAACACGCCAGACAGGACGGCCAGCAGGTCAGCCTGCTGAGCGTTCAGGACGTAGTCAGTGACGCGGCGACCGATGGCCTGCATCGGGTCGTTCTCCGAGCCCACGGCCAGTTTGGCCAGCTCGCTGGAGCCCCACACGTTGGCACGGTGGAAGATGACGCCGGTCTGCTCGGCGCTGGTCAGCTTGTTGACCGACAGCGGCACACCCTCGGCCGGCACCTGGATGGAGCCGGAGAGGTTGGGCGCCCAGTTGGGGATTTTGAACTTGTCACCCTTGGTGACGTTCTGGGCAATGACGGGATTGTCGGAGACGATGCCCGTGGCGAGGAACTTCGACCGCAGCGTGGACTGCTCGTCGATGTAATTCGAGAACGGATCGTAAATCTTCGTATCCGCCCGGTAAAGGAAGCTCATGCTCCTAGGGGGTCAGGTTGACGGTGTGGCCACAAGCCGTGGGGCTGGCACAGCACAACCCGCGATGGGTTAATTATGCCGCACCTCGCGCGGCCTCCCGCAATTTGGCTGCCAGTTCCGGGTCATTGCGCATCAGCCGGGCCTGCTCGGTGAGGTTGAACGTATCGCGCTGCCAGGGGTTCTTCATCCCTGCCGGCACATCACCACCAGAGCGGCCCACAGGCGCACCAGAGCCCGAGGGCTTCGGCGCCTTGAGCCTGTACTGGGGGAGGCTGGACTTTGCCCAGTCGAGGATCGGCGTGCGTGCGTAGCCGTCCACCACCACCACGGTGCCATCGGGTTCCCGGTCGATCTGATCAGCCTTGAGCCGCAGCCGGATCACCTCATCCGGGTCATGGACGGCATCAGCGAGCGCGGCGACAGCAGGGCCGATGATACGGAGTTCCTTGACCTCTGCCTCAAGGGCGTCAATGCGCTGCTGCAGCTGTGCCTCACGGTCGCGGAACTGGGCCTCCAGCTGTCGGCGGGCCTCGGCGTAGTTGCCCTCTGCCTCCAGGCGCTGCTGTTCGGTCTGCTGCTTGAAGGCCAGCAGCTCGCGCACGTCGGCGCCTTCCGGCAGGTCGCTCAGCTTGGCGGCGAGCTTCTTCTTCTCGTCGAGGATCTCGGCATTCTTCCGCCGGAGGGCCTCAATCTCGCGCTGCAGGGCGCCGGCATCGGTTGCAGCGGTCTCGGGCGTGGTGGGAGCGATGGGCTCCACAGGAGCATCAGACATGGACCCACAGGGTCAGGGTGCGGGGTAGGTTGCCGGCGTCAGCCCTTCCGCTTGCGGCGCTTGGGCGGGGTGCCTTTGGTGTTGCGTGGGCCGGGCCTGATGCCGCTCTTAGCCTTGCGGCTCGGCTTGCCGGAGCCGGTGAAGGCCAGCTGCTGCCCGTAGATCTCCCGGGCCCTGGCAGCCGGCTTGCTGCCTCGCGCTGCAGCAGCAGACGCTCGAGCGGCCCGGCGGCGGATCACATCGGCGCCGCGGCGGTTGAGCCGACCGCCCTGATTCTGCAGGACGATGCTGGACAGCTCGCCGTCAATGCCCTTGCGGAGCCGGCCGGCAATGTCGCGGGCGGATTGGCGGGCGAGGCGGGTCTTCATGCCATCGGCTGCCGTGCGCACATCACCCAGCCGGGTGCGCAGATCCTTGGGCCTGCCTCGCTTGATGGGCCTGATGCTGTTGCCTTGCATCCCGAGTGGTCGGCGCCCACCTACCGCAGTGCGCCTGACAGCATTGCCCGCCACCGGTCTGGGCAGCCCACCAGTGCGGCGGATCCCGCTGCGGGGCTTCGTGGCGCTGCGGCGCGTGCCACTGCCGGTGGCCTTGTACCAGTCCCTGGCACGTTGAGCGACCGCCAGGCTGCGGGCTGCCCTGGTGCCGCCGCCGGCCTTGAGGGCAGAGCGTGCGCGGGTCTCAGCAGTGCGCGCGCGGCCCCGTGCCGTGGTGGTCTTGGGCAGGCCCTTGGCCGGTGGCTTGCTCTTGGCGCCACCGCGGCGACGCGTCTCCCAGCCCTTCTTGGCAGCTGCGCTTCTTGCCGCGCTGCTGCCACCCTTGCGCCCGCCCTTCCGCGCCATACCCCTACCGCTTAGGCCGTAGGTTGCCCCGGCTCACCCGGCAGGCCCTCCAGGCTGCCCTCCAGCTGCTGCTGCTGCGCCTCCAGCGCCTGGGCTTGCTGCTGCGCGGTGGCTTCGATCTCGGCGTCAACGTCGAAGTCGTCGTAGAGCCATTCGCCATCCGCCAGCTGGATCAGCAGCGTCTCCTGGGTGATGTCGCCGTTGATCCGCAGCTGCACCAACTGCGCCACATGGGCGGGGTCCAGCGTGCGGCTCACGAAGTCGTTGTTCACCATGCAGCTGCCCGACTCCGGCAGGCCGAGGTAGTCGGCGTGGAAGCGCAGGCATTGGTCAATCAGATCCTGCACGCCCATCGCCACGGCCATCAGCGCGGCATCACCCTGCGATCGGTCGATGGCCTTCGCCTCGGCGGCCTGGTTGGTCATGTTCTGCCCCAGCACCGCTGCCAGGCCGAGCTCTGCGATCTCCTCACGGATCCGGTCCAGCTGCTTGAACCGGGCCTCGTAGCTGGTGCCGGTGGGTTCGGCGAACTCCGCCCGGGCATCTGACGGGAAGGCAGTGGCGGTGCCAGGCCCAGCCTCAATCTCCTCCATCTCGGCCGGCACGCCGAAGAGGTTGTAACGAGGCGTCGCTGCGACGTGCAGCAGGTTGCTCTGATCGCTGCGGCAGCGGTAGGCCTCCAGGTTGAGCCAGGCCACCTCCTCCAGCGGCGGGGTGGACTCCAACTGCCCGAGGCGGTTGGCGTAGGCGATGGCGAACGGGATCACGTCTTGCGTGGTATCGCCGTCGGCGATGAGCTCCCAGTCCCGTGAGCGGCTGGGCTGGTAGCGGAACAGCTGGTAGGCGCCGGGCGTCAGGACGCGAATCTGCTGCACCAGTTCCTCGCCGTAGAGGCCATAGGGCACCACCACCTCCTCCCGCAGCCGCAGCTGGGTCAGGGTCTGGGCGCCGTTCACCACGTCGGTCCGCCAGCCGAGGATGTCGCGGGGGCTGTAGGGCACCCAGTAAGGCCTGCTGAAGTCCGTGACCGGGCTCTCGTCGCCCTCATCCCCGCGGGGGTAGTCCACCAGGACGCCAGCGTGGCCGTAGCGGATCACCAGCCGGGCGAAGTGCTGCAGGAAGGGATCCAGGCCGGAGCCCATCAGGTCGACGTCA
>Ga0315909_10000676_pt1 | contig 45901 bp, 47 predicted proteins | sample LakEriMetagenome_11_FD_203527 | JGI IMG/M metagenome (GOLD analysis project Ga0315909, IMG submission 203527) | Freshwater fungal communities from buoy surface, Lake Erie, Ohio, United States - Buoy 2 MA125 | ecosystem: Environmental > Aquatic > Freshwater > Lake | place: USA: Lake Erie, Ohio... | reverse complement strand
GGTTCTTTGTCTGGTGCAGATGGAATTAGTGTGTAACTGGTTTCAGTACCCTGGCCATTACGCTTTAACTTCCATGAAATATTTGAGATGCTTCCTGTTTCAAGAGCATACTCACGAATAGTATTAAATGCAGATTGCTTGCTTACACCCATTGACCAAATAGCCACATATGGTTCTTCAATTCCATCATCTACAAGTACGTTGCAATAAAAACGAAGACGTGCTCTCCAGCCAGCCTTTGGATCTTTGCGATGCATTTCTTCAGCCCAGTCACGGCCTTCAGACTCCATAGTATCTACAGCCTTACGCTTGTAGTCTTTTGGATTTGTGTGTTCTTTAACAACTAGTGCTAATCCACGTTCTGGATTATAGTTTGCAGAGTCTTCATCAAGTTCTTCAATGAATCTGATCTTTGCAGATTGTCCATCAGCAAGTTTTAACCATCTTACCTTTGGTGAGTTTTCGTCATATTTTGGCTTATCAACTAGGGCATTAATATTCTTGAGTCCCTTTACAATAGTCATGTTATTTTTTCTCCTTGTTTTTATTTTTTATAGTACTAGTCCAAAATGTTTTAAAATAAATAGAATAGCAAGAATGCTCCACAATATATTAAACCAAATTAGAGTTGGTATAGTTTTTACTGTTGATGACCATATTAAACCTAAACTTGATATTAAAGCAAAAATATAAAACCACCAGATACTAATATCAAATAGAAGCCCTGGAATAATAATTGCGCCTTTTGCAACAAATGCAAAAAACTCAACAGTATTGGCTTTTGTCCAATACTTTTTATGACCCATTGTTTTTAAAGCAACGACCCATTCCATATGCTTCTTTTTTGTTTTGTTTTTCATAGCCACCTCTTCTATTTTAACATACCGATAATAGAATTGTCAAACTGAAACTCCAGTTTTTTAATTGCATCATCATCCATGTCGCCTATATCTTTATATTTTTTATCTATATAAACAGATGTAACAACAGATCCAAGTTTTTCAATTAACTTATCTCTCATTATTATTCCTGCATCATCGTTATCTGCAATCAGTACAACGTTATTAAAATATTTTTCTAATAACTTTATCTGTGCTGCAGAAACATTTGCCCCTAGCGTAGCAACCGCAGGGAATCCAACTTGGTCTAATCTAATTGCATCAAAGGATGACTCAACAACATAAACAGTGCTTGATGCTTTAATTCTATGAAGATTAAACAATACCTTACCTTTTGGTAATCCTGGTGTATTTTTAAACTCTTTACCTTCAATAGTTCTAGCAACAAATCCTATGCACATTCCGTCAGGTGAGTGCACTGGTATTGTTACTGAGTCTTGTTTTTCTGAATATCCAAGATTAAATTTATTAATAGAATCTTTTGTAATACTTCTTCCTTCAAAATATCTAATTGCTCTTGGAGATTCTAGTGCTTGATTATTTAATCTTTTAATTAGTAATTCATCATATTGAACAAATTCTGGCTTTTCAATTAAGGCTTTGTTGACTGAATCTTCAATACTGGTTTCTTGTTCTTTGCTTTTGATATATCTAATTGATTCAAAATATGTTCTATTAGATGTATGCATTATAAACTCAATAAGGCTTTTTGTTGTCTGACATCCAAAACAAAAAAATGTTCCATGATCCTTTGATACTTCTCCAGCAGGAGTTCTATTGTTATTATGATATGGACAAAAAACAATATAATCTGTTCCATACTCTGCCTCAATATCAATACCAGCGCCAGTTAGTACACGCTTAACTTGTTCTGCCGTATATATATCTTTTAACAATTACCTATATACCTTTCTAGACCAAATCTTATTTTTGTAGGCTCTTATAAAATTAATTTGCATAGCATTATTGTAAAGAATATGAGTTTTTTCTTGAAACGATTTTTTTTCAGATTTCCAAACATCTCTTTTTATTGGAATAATCTGAGCAATAGGTGTTCCTGCTTCAATAATTCCTTCAAACCCTTCTTTAATAAAAAATGGCAAATGAAGTTTGTTTGGAAACTTATCTGTGTCAACAATGGCGGTTAATGTAAAAAATGGAAGATCATGTCTTTGGCTTGGGTGCATTAATAATAAACTATATCCTGACGGAGTAATAATTTTCCAATCATTGGTCCATCTAAAAGAAGTGCTATGATACCCAGTTGGAATTGGGTAGTTACCAAGCATTTCTGCTGACTGACTATCTAAAGGACTAAAAGCAGTGTCCCACCTTATAAAAGGTTCATATTTTGTAATATCTTCAGATACATTTTTTACTAAAACATCTGCTGAATTTACAAGTGTATACCCCATTGTAAGAGTATCTATTATTGGAACACAAAGTTTATATGTTAGTGATACATTATTATTTTTTTTAAATGCTTTAAAGTAGTCTGATTCTTTATTTGAAAAAAGTTTTTGATCACGATACCATTTTGGAACTTTATTTGTTGATGGCTCTGGCTTTTCTAAAAGAATATCAACATACGGTTCTGCTGCTTCAAAAATAATTTTTTTCATTATTTATTATCCTCATAATCCTTGTAGCGATAGTATCCTCTATCAAAGTCTACTTGAACCAAGAAGTCCCCCATAAAGCCATTTCTATTTTTTCTAAATACGCACTCAATAATATCACTATTCGTAGCACGACCAAGAGCCATTACCCAGTCAGCATCGTAAGCAATTTGTCTTGACCATGCAGTCTGACCCAATGTTGGCGGTGTTGATAAATCCTTAACATCATCTGGTGTAGCAGAAGAAATAGCCATAATTGGAACCTCTTCGCTAATAGACATAAGTTTAAGTTCTCGTGAAAGGTTTTTCATTCGTACAGTTTCATTATCAGATTTTTGGTTTGGAGACATAAGTTGTAAATAGTCAACAACAACAAAGTCTGGCTTATACTGATCAATCTTTCCACGTATAACTGAAGGAGTTACTTCTCCACCACTGTCATTAGAAATAATATGAAATTCTGGTTTACCCTGCAATTTATCAGCATGCCACTTTTTAAGCATATCAATTTCTACTTCACCATTACTAAGTTTGCGGTGAGACCAAAGCCCTTCACCCATAATTGCAAATACACGATTGCGTACTTCTGTTTCAGACATTTCAAGACTTATAATAAGTGGACTACGACCCTGTTTCCAAGCCTGTACAGCAAAATACAAAGCCAACCATGACTTTCCAATACCTGGATATGCAAGGAATACGCCTAACTGCCCAGGCATAATTCCAGAAGGTAGGTAGTTATCAAACCCTGGCAATCCAGTTTTAATTCCAACCTGTCCAAGATCCTGCATTTTTTTTACATTTTCAAAGTAGGCAACTGCAGAGTCAATATCTGTTACTTCAATATCTCTAATTGCAGCAGTATTCTTTTTAAGTTCTGATGTCTTAGTAATTAAATGTTCTAGGGCGTTATTGCCATTGCCACTTTGAACTTCACCTGCTGCATTACGTAAAATATCTTTAAGGCTATCATTTAAATATTCTGATTGTAATTCTTCAAGATGATGTTTTGTTGCACCAACCCCTTCTACTGGAGTAAAGTCTCTAAATTTTTCTACAACTAATGATGTTGGTGGAACTGATTGATTATTTTCTGAATACTGTCTAATAAAATTCCAAACATCGCTATGAGTTCTTAAAAGATTATCAACATTGGCTTGTAACAATACGTGAATTTGTTTATCATTTAATACTGCTGTAATTAACTTTGCCTCTGTATTATTCACTAATCCACTTCCTTGCTAGTTCCCTGCGCTGTTTTCTTTCCTCAATATCTTGCTCTACTTCTAGTTTACCATTAAGAATTTTTTCTGCATTGTATGCAAAATAATTCCAAGTAGGACCTTCTGCTATCTTAAAGTAATAATCTAATAAATCATAACATTGAGAAATGCCATATGACTCAACAAGGGCATCTGCAGCCCACTGCTCAACATTAAGATTCATATTAGACTTGGCTTCATATCTTTGTAGATGTAACTTATTATATCTACTTAGCAAAGCCATACGGTCTTTGCGTTCAGCCATATTAGTCTTCTATGAGTGATTCTTTTGCGTCTTTTACCTTTTGAATAACTTGATTTTCAACAAAAGTATAAACACGATCCATTGCATCTACAGTTGTTTCACCCTGGCGCACTTGGTCTACTACCCCAAGATCAACTCTTAATGACTGGAAATTTCCTAAGTTTAATGTATATCCTAATGTTGCTGATACTTTTGTGCTGTTATTTTCTTCCATACCCCACCATTTCTTGTATTAAATATTCTCTGCCCACACAGGAATAAACCTACCATCTTCTGTCTTCGTATATGTAAGTATACCGTCTCCCATACGCCTTGTCAATTCTTGGCTTGTAGGAGTCATATTATTTGTTATTAGTCCATCTTTTCTTGGTTGTCCTATATGTATAGTAGCCAGTATAGCACGTATGTCCCTAACCATGCTTTCTGAATAATAAGATCTTATTCTAAAACCACGTTCACCATTTATCTTTGCTCCAACTGGTGGTGGAATCATTCCAGTCTTAATTAGTTTCGGCATATATTTTCTATGACGATTAATTAATTTAGCAGTCTCTGCCACTGTGTATGCTCGTTCTCTATTTTTTCTAAAATCTACACGAAGACATGTTTCAAGTCTATCTTTAGTGATATTATAAACAGAAACCAAACCAGTAGATCTTGAACTATGGTGCAGTCTAACAAGATCACCATTAAGAAACCATATTTTTTGATTTCCTTTAATTACAGTTGAGTTATTGTATGCTTCGCTCTGAATAATTCCTTTGCCAGTAACCATCTGCCTTCTTCGCTTTCTGTTGGTGGATGATAAAAAGTTCTTGATCCACATACCACACAATAGGTTTCTATATGTTGCAAACCACTATATTGTCTATCAATAAATAGTCTGCCATTGCATTTTTTGCAATTAAGCATTATTAATTTTTGTCCTTAGTTTGGAATTCCAACAATAACTAAATGTACTGCTAATGATAAGTCGCCAGAAGTTCCAAATCTTACAACGCCTTCAATTCTTGAAGTTGTTACAGTTTTTAGAATTACATTTACATTTTGTCCTGCTGGTGTTTGTCCAATATTAACTGCAGTTGCTGAAACTATTGGAGCATATTTAAAATCACTAAAATCATAGGTAAATGGCTTTTCGTTTCCAGCAGACACAGTTGAGTTGTTTGCAACTTCAACGTATCCACCAATTATTCTTGTTTCAGATGTTTTGACATTTTGTGCACCAGCACTAACAGTATCTACTGTTGTATAGTTATATGTTGCTGATGAAACCTGTGTAGATAAGTCATTTACGGCCTCAACCAACTGATATAGATATGTAACATCTAGTGGCTGACCTCTTTCTGGTAACGGTACTTTTGCCATTATTTCCTCCTATTAAAGTATATCATTAAACAGTGTGTGGTCCACTTGTATAAACCAATAAAAAAGAAGAGTCTCTTGTAATTGGAGTTCCTTTTAAATATATTTCTGCAGTTAGCCTGTTTGGGGATGATCCTTGAACAGTTCCACCAATAGTATATGTATTAGGAATTGGAAAAGAAATACTTCCTCCGTCAATTCTTTGTTTATATAGCCAGTCACCATTATCGCTTCTGTCCCATTTTAACCAAATATCAAATTCATGCGCTTTTCTAATTTCATCACCATTTTTTTGTATTGAAACTGAGTCCCAAACAAGGGTTCCAACGCTTCCTGCCTTATTAAATGAAGACGTTCCAGAAACATATGTATAGTCTGGTTGCATTTTAATTACTGGAGACCACTGAGATGTTCTGTTTTTGTCGTCGGATACAATTCTATATCTTACAGAGTACCCTTCAATTTCTGAATTAATTGGTGGTAGGTTTGTTTGAACGATTCTTGCTTTTTTAATTCCAGAGTCAGCCATTATGAAACACCGACTGAAAATCTAAATTCAATATAATTGCTAGTATTTGGATTTTTAACAATAGTTGATGCTGTTGAGTTTTGTATTACTGAGTATCCAGTTAAACCATATAGTGGATTTTGAGTTGCTATATTTTCAAACCTTAAAGCATCAAGCGCAACATAAAAATTATTTGATGGAGCATCATCTTTTATTACAGATGCATATATTTTTACAACAGTTACAGCATTCCATGTAAAGTTAGCGCTTGTATATAACTCTTGTAATTGTTTTGTTACAACGAAATATCTTTCTGTAGAAAAGTCATATGCACCACCACTGCTATCATCAACAACTTCTGCCTCAAATCTAGCATATTCTGCAACTTCTGTTTCTGTTGATGCAAACTCAACCATAACCCTTACGGAATCTGGAACTATAACAGACGAGCCATCTTTTGAAATCAATGAAAATGCCAATCTTAGTTCATCTACTGGAGAGTTTTTAGTAAAATCAACATTAGCGCCAGTTAAATGTATATGGTTTGATCCAGGCTCAACTACAAAATGGTCTTGTGATGGACCACTATCTGTTTCTATTGTTAGATTTGCGTCATCACCTTCAATCATTATTATATTATTTAAAAACCTTGGTCTTTCATATCGTTCAACTCTTGGAGATTTAAAAAATATTGGATTGTCTGAGTTTGTTTGAAAAACTGGATCTGCAACAGCAATAATATTATCGTATTCTGGCTCATCAAGTGCTGCAGAAAATGTATCAATTGCAACTGCTGCAGATGCCGTATGGTGTTGCCAATTTTCTGTTTGTGTAAAAGCAAATACTGTTTTACTATCAAATGCTCCAGCAGATGGGTTTGATCCAGCAGAATATATTCCTACTTCAGAAATTTCATATCTTTCTTCTGTTGGTAGTTCTGCTGTTAATACAATTTTATCTAACCCACCCTCATTAACAAATCCCCTTGAAGAAATAGGAACTCTAAACATTTCAAAATCTAAATTATTTTTTGATGAATAGTTTCCAAGTGGATCTCCAGTAGTAAGTGGGGTTGCTCCACAACCTATGGCAAGATAAGATGCATATGCTGGTGCTTGACCAAGCAAATATTTAGCAATAATTGTCTTACCAGTATTAGTTATCATGACGTGTAGTCTCCAAGATCCGCTTCATATATTGTACCATTTACTGTTATTTGAGTTTCTATTTGTTCATCATTGTTTAAATTAACAAACTCAATAATAAGATCTCCAGTTGTTTCATCAAAATAGACATTTTCACCATTTATGCCGTTTCCAACTTCTGGTATTTTGTCTTCTAGTTTAATTGAAAATCCAGCAAAAAATCTATTTGCAGTCTGCTGAAGACCTAAAATATTATTTGGATTATATTGTTGTTGAATAGATGATAGATTTTTAATTGGTTGATAAGATATTTTTTGTCCATTAACAATATCAGACCTTGTAATGCTAATTAATTCTTGACCACCAATATTTTCAAAAATAAGATCTGACATTACCTCTATTGGTAATGCACTATCATCAAATAATATAATGTCTGGAGTTGCTGTTTTTACTGGTACTGCTTGTACTATTATGGGATCTGGCTCTGGAGATGATGGTGTTGCTGTTAGATTGCTGCTAGAAAAAATCCCTGAATTTTCTGTTGGAATAAAGGTGTCTGGAACAGAAACAGGTCCAGAACTAGAACTTGACTGTGTATCAATTTTATTTAAAAGAGCATTTGCATATTTATCTGTTGCAGCATTAAGTTTATCCATAGCATTAATAATTTGTTTTTGTGTTGCTTTTGGATTAGCCAAAACTTTATCCATTGCAACAGATGCTTTATTAAATGCTTTTTCTGCAGCACTAAAATTTGATGTGGCTGGTGCAGCAGTTATTGAGGCACTACCTCTTACTCCATCATCATAGGCTCCAGCCATTTTATACCTCCACCAAATATGCTGTCATATCTGGGCCAGTTAATCTTCTTGAATATTCAATATTGTATACTATAAATTTTGTATCTTCTTGTGTTACCAGATCAACTCCATCAATATTTTTATAATTAATATTTACTATGTCTCCTAATTGAATCATTGGGTTTGCAAATATTTTTATTCCAATAGCCTTTTTTGGTTCCATTAATTTATCCGTTAACCAACCCATTAAACTTTCTGCATCGTCTTGTGTTTGTATGTATGGCGTTTGTAGTGTAAATTCATTATTTCCATATATCATTCTACTTAGTTTGATTTTATCAAATTTTTCTTTTAATACTAAACTAGATGTAACCAATGAGGACCCAACAAGTTCTTGGTTGGCAAGATTTCCTTTTTTCTTAAAATATTCATCAACTGTTAATTCATGTGTTGTATCTTGTGTAAATGTTATTCCCTGAATTCTTAAATAATTACCAGTAGTTTCATCAAGGTTTAATGATGTATCTGTGGAGTTAAATATTAAAAACTCTGCACCATAAGAATCTGCATAAAATCCAGATGTTGTATATCCTTTTATTCTGTTAAATGTCGGTGAAAGTTGAGCATAAAGAGCAGGGTATGCACGATCATACTTAATATCAAAATAGGCACATTCTCTCATAATTGATCCAAACTCTTCAAAATACATATTATATTTTGGTGGCTGTTGAGAACTTATTCCAGATAAATATGTTGACTTAACTATTCCACTCATTCCATATTTTCTAAATGATTCATTTGCATCTATTTCTTTATCTCCAAAAACAGAAGAAACTGTTTCGCCTACTGTGAATACTGTATTTTGAGAATAGTTTTCTGAAAGAGCATATATATTTTCAAACATGCATCTAGATGATCCACGAACAAATGTTGCAATATTATTATATGTTGGAAGTGGATCTGTATCGTCAACAACTTTTATTAACTTATTATTTATATATAAATAAAATCTTCTTGTTCTTCCAATATCTTCATATTCTACTGCTAAATCATATACTGTTGGATTTTGTTCTCCAGTTGTTCTATATTGTCCAGTAAATCTTCCATCATCAACAATTATTTTTGATAGCCCACCCCAAAGTTTTACAGGAATTGCATTGTTATTAGATGAATCTTTTTTAATTTTATAAAATACAACATTGTTGATTGATATATTAGACTTACCTTGATTATCTAATTTTAAGTAAGAATTTATATTTTCTTCTGTTAATGCAACAATTTCAAAATAATATCCGTTATTTGTTTCTGGATTAAGAAGTACTGCTAGTCCACCAGATCCACCACCAATACTTACGTTTTGATTTGGTTGTACTCCAGGAACTTGGTAATATGTTACGCTACCATTTGGTGTTTGACTTCTATTTTCATTATTTTCTATTTTTCCAATAACTCTTACCCTTGCTCCAAAATGCTTATATGAGTTATTTAATTCTTTATATACATAAGAAACAAGATTTATTGGGGTTTCTGTTGTTGTAAAAGATGGTCCATTCATAACTAACGCAGAAGATTGAACTGTACCAGACTGTGTAGATATATTGTTGTTTACTGTAGTTTCAGTTATATGGCTTGACGACATAAAGTTTTTAATTGTTCCACCCCTAGATGTCTGTCTAGCCTTTGTATTATTTACTCCTGCAGCACCCAGACTTGTTGCTGGTAAAGAAATATCTTCTAATAGTGTTGTTGTAAATAAATATTGAGACTGCATCTCACAACCTTTTACATAGTCGTTATTTGACCAGTAAGGGTTAATTCCAGCAAAGTGTTCTGCAATTTCTGTTCCAAATTGTTTACGACCATGCTCTGATACTTCCCCATTTTGCAAACGAGTTATTCCATCAACTGTTTCAAAATAAGGAACCGTATATATTCTAATTAATCCTGTTGGATATATCTTTCCATTAAATGGAATAGATTTAAAATAGTTTTGATATTCTTGGTTGCTTGAAATCCATACATTTCCAATTCCAGTAACATTAAATTCTGCTGCATCATATTTAATTACTTCTCCATTAGAATAAAAATATCCTTGGTATCGTGTAAGCCAATATACGTTTTCTCCTAAGTCCATAATATTATTTATAATTTCATGGTTTACAACTGTTGGAACAACTGCAGGTAGGTCTGAGTTAAGTGGCATTGCGCCCAGAACATACTTACCTTGTTTTGATGCAATTTCATTTATTGTTTTTGTTGAGTCAGTTCCAGAAACTTCCCATAAAAGTGATGGTTTATATATCCATGTTTTTTCTTTATCTATCATACTTGATTGACGAATAGATCCATAAGATCTTTGTATATATCTAGATGTATAATTTATCTTTCCATTATTATAAACTTTTTTATCTTTTGATGCAATAGAAATAATATTTGGTAAAGTTCCAGATGTTTGGTTTTCAATAATTCCACTCTGTGACTGATTGGTAGAGCCAGATAAAGTTATATCTATTTCTCGTGATGTTGGCAACATATAGTTTTTGCTCATTACAATAAAATTATTATATTCATCAAAAAACATTGCACTTTGTGTTGACACTGCAAGTTGATTTAAAACTTCTGCGACAGTTTGATCTGGAGCAATAAAGAAAAATGGAATAATTGGCTCTGGTTCATTAGTCTCTCTATAAAAAACATAATTGCTAAAACCAACATAATCAAGCAATAAACTAATTGCATAACTAAGAGATGTCTCTGTTGTAAGAATTCTTGGTGCAGGCATTGATTCTAAGAAAAAATAAAAATCTCTTAGTTGTAGTTGTAATGTTCCTGCAGTTATGTCTGCCTGTGGAAAACCATCTGAATATAAAGTTTTAATTGGAACCCAATAATCAAAGCCTTCTACATTTAATATTTTTTCATAAAAGTTAAATTTAATATTTTTACGAATATAATCTTTTACTATACTTGCAGTATTGTTATCATTAAATGCTTGATCGTCGTCAAATAAAGACAGCGACCCAGTTGATGCTAATAATTGTCCGACTGGCAAAGCAGAATTTCCAAGATCTGAAAGAATTTTTTTAACACTGTATTCAATAACTTTATCGGATATATCTACTACTAGTCTTGGAGACATTTCAATTAAGTCAAAAGTAGATTCAAACTTATTCATTCTTTCTACTGCAACTCTTATTCCACGAATATTCTGAAACTCTCTATAAACTGTGTTTCCATTTATTCCTTCTTTAAAATATGCAGGATTTGTTAAATCTTTTACAAAGGTTGTTTTATTATTTATTTCTTCATTTCCAAGTATCCATCCATATGATGGGATAAAGGTTTCATACTCGTTTGTTGTTCCATTCCAAACATAAAAAGTTCCTACATCTTCACTATTTTCAATTACTAAATATGAATATCCAGTTATTGAAACTGTTGGAAGAAGTGTGCTAGACGATAGCGTTTCTGCAATAATAAAGGTATCTTTAAATTTATCTGGTATATTTGTTAAACCATATTGTAGTTCAACATATCCATCATTTTTAATTATTTGAGTTCCATCTTCACGTAAATCATTTTCATTAAATACATATGCGTCTGTCCAATTGTTTTCATTTAAATATTGAATTTTCCACCTTGTGGGAGTTGTTTTATTGTTATTTCCAAAAAATGGATCTGCAAATGTTTTTGAAATATCTGTAAATGTTCCAAGATCAACGTCTCCTACATTTGTTTGCATTTTTATAACAATCCTATTTGCTGGTATATTTTCTTTATAAACTACAAATGGAACCGCATCATCTATATAATAGTTTCCATTAACAGTGATATTGGCAATACCACGCTCTGTCCCAGATTCAGTTCTAAATGATGTCCAATATTTAAATTGATCATATCTAGATGGCATATAATATCTTGGCCTTCTTGCAAGTTCACTACCAGAGTTTGATAAATATTTACCATTAAAAAATGTTGCTTTGTTAATACCAGATCTTGGTCTAAAAGGTTTTACGCAATCTTCTAATGAATACAGCAACTTATTTTTTTCTTTTATTGATGTAAAGACTTGTGGAGTTCCATTATTTTCAAAACCACCATCAATAATAACATCGGCATCTGTTGCTCCTGTATAAAAATTTCCAGTATCTGCATTATCAAATGTGTTGAGAAGTGTTAAAAATTGTGAATTTGGTTCTTGAGACCTATATCTATAATTACCAAGTTTATATATATTGTCTGGCATATTCATGTTCCACTCAGCAAGAACTAATGACTCAGTTCTAACTGTTGCAGATGTTTCAAAGTGATTTTTTAATTCTGTACTTTCAAACATTTAAACTTCTTCCAGTGTTACCGATATGTTCCAAAGGTCGTGATTGCTTGCTCCACGTTTTACAACAGAATAATTAAAGTCTGAAAAATAAACCTGAACAATTTGATTATATCTATTTAAAGCATTATATTGATAATCCTGTCCCTCAAGATTTTTATATTTATCATATGCTAAATACATCCAAAATGGTCCTTGATGTGTTTCATACCAATCAAGTAATTCTCCTCCACCTGCACCACCATCTGCGGTATATTCATCTGTTGTTCTTATATCTGGTGATAATCCTGTTGTTTCGCTATACCCTGGCAAACCAGCATAACCTCGTGATGGAAGCATATTCCAGGAAACAGACATGCTAAGTTTATCTGCAATATGATAAGAACGCATACGACCATTAATAGTTCTTTGTCTTTGTTCAATTCTTTGTGTATTAAATTGCATATCACTTCTATTATGATCAGACAATATAATAAACTGATCTAATAGATTTGGATCTGTTTCTTCAGTGTCTGCCCCTACTTCTATGCCATTGGGCACATATAGGCCATTAGAAAGCGTTCCAGCGTTGTTTGACCATAAGATGCCCTGTGGTCTAGAATATCTACGTCTTCCTGTTAAATATGCACTGGTAGCCATTATTGTCTTTGTCCCCTAATTCTTTGTGCATCAACATTTTTAATTTCTCTCATAACTGCCTTTGCTATATCATTAGCATTTGAGTTAGTTCCATTAATGTTAAAGCCTAAACTATAATTATACACTGCCGTAGAGTTATCGCTTACTGAACTAGATACATTATTAATTGGAGTGCTATAACCTGAAGCACCAGAACCAATCATTGATGGGTATTTAGATTCATTAATAGATTCAAGCAATGGTCCAAATCTCTTAGATGCTGCCTTATTTACAACAAACTCTCCAGGAGTTAACATTGTAGGAACTGAATCAGAACCTATTCTTCCACCACTTGCAAAATATTTAGGTACAACGCCACCCATAGACATTGGATTTATTTTTCCACCATACATTTTCTTTGCTGTAGAAGTTGATCCAGTAGTAACATAATTTGTTGTAATTGTAATTACTTTACTTGTTATTTTATTCCATGCTGCAAATATTCCCTCTGCTGCTGATTTTGCTGCCTGTAGGTTTTTCTTAGTAAACTCAACCTGTGTATTTGCAGCCTCTACTTTAATTCTATTTGCTTCCCAAGCATCTGCGCTTTGTCCAAGATATTTAACGCTAGCAACTATTTTATCTGTTGTTTCATTATAATTTTTAAGAATTTCTGAAGTGCTATCAACAATTTTTTGATTTGGAACTACTGATGCTTGTTTAATTGCATATATTTGTTGTTCAATCGTATAGTTTTTATCTTGAATAACTGTAATCTGATCTTGCAAAACTTTCTTTTGTTGCTCAAGTAAAAATGTCTGTTGGCCAATCTGATATGTACGTGCTTCAATTTGATCTTTAGTCATTCCACCAGCAGTTAGTCCAATAAGTGCTGCTTGGCGTGATGCTTCCATTGAAGTCTGTTGTTGCTCTATTCTTGCTGCTGCTGAGGCTGCTCGTGCTTCTTGTACGGCAAAGGCTGCTGCAGAAATATCTCCAGATGTTAGTGCATCTGCAATTGTAAGTCTTGATTTTTCCTGTGTAGCAAGTTCTTGATTAAGTGATGAAATTTTTTCAAGTGCGTCAATTTGTGCATCATACTGTTTATTAATTCCATCTTCTTGCTTACGAATAATTTCAAGATTATTATTTAATATTGTTGATTCATCTTGTAACTTTTGAATTGGTCTATCATAATTAAGTTCAATTTTACGATTTAATAAATCTGCTTCATGATTATTTGCATCAATTAATTCTTGTTTAGCATCAATTTCTTTTTGTGCAGCATCTACTGCTTTTTGAGCATTATCAATCTTTGACTGTAATAGATCTGCTTCTGACTTTCTTTGACGTCTAATTAGTGCTTCTTGAGCATCAAAGAAATTCTTAATAATTGCATATGCCTTATTGTATTTTTCCATATTGGTAAGACCTGGGGCTCCACCTCCAGATTCTGTTCCACCAAGAGAGTTTGCAATTTCTTCTGCCATTTTCATTCGTTCTTTAATTTGTTTTGTTAGTTGTGCTCTAATTCTTCCCTTGGTGCGCTCACTTCCACCTTCACCACTTTGCACTGCAAGTGCACTAAGCATTGCTGCAGACACGGACACGCCAAGAGTTGCTGCTTTGAGAATCATCATTTGATCAGAAACATTTTTAATTCCTGCTGCTGAGTTTGCAAGTTCTGAAGGTAGAGACTTCATTAATTCTGACATTAGGTATAGTGCGTTGGCCTTTGGCATTTTTTGTATACTTGAAGAAATACCATCAAATGATTGACTAAATTGATCTGCATTAATAATGCCAGATCTTAGTTGTGTATCAAGACCCATAAAGGTATTAGCAACAACATTTGAAACTGTTGATAGTTGTTTCTTAAGATCTTTAGTTAAAACTTCTACCTCTTTTACTACTACTCCACCCTTTCCGCCACCAACAACTACCTTAGTTTTCTTATATCCTTTATTAAATTCAGTTTGATAGTCTTTTAATAATGTATTTATAGAACCTTGTAGTCCTGCTCGTCCTTCTTTTGTACTTAAGTCAATACTCTTTAGGTCAAACTTAACAGCAGTTCTTCCTGCTTCTTGTTGTAGTGCATAGATATAGTTCTGAATTGCTTGTTTAGTTGCACCTTGTCCAGCAAGTCTTATGGCTAAAGATTTAAATATAAGGTCTGCTTCTTGTTCTGTTGCACTACTAACTGCTTTAACCTGTCCCTTAAAATCTTTATCGCTTGCTAATAACTTTCTTGTTTCTTCAACTTGTTTACTTTGTTCTGTAGTTAATCCAGATACCGCTGGCTTTGCCATTTCAAGATTACTCTTTAATGGTGTAAACCCTAAAACCTCTCCAAGTTTATCTAATTGTGTTGACGTTAAGTTAGCAGCCCTACCAACACCTTGAATAGCATCAATTTCTTTTTGTCTAAAGAAGTTTGCTACTTTCATAATTCCATATCCTGCTGCAAGTGCTCCAGCAACCAATTTAAGTGGTCCAGGAAGCATCAGCAGTGCTTGTGCAATAAATGCAGCACCAGTAGCCTGTCCAGCAACTTGTCCAGCCCTTCCTGGAAGCATAGAGCCAGCCATTCCAATACCCATAATCCCCATGCTTGCTTTCATTGGATTAACATTTCTTAGTCTTCCAAGTACGCTTGGTTTTTGTGTTGGCTGTTGTCCCATCATACCCATTACATTTGGGCCTATTGCCATACCCTGTTGAATTTCAGAAAGCCTTGCTCTCTTATCTAATTGTCTACGAATAGATTTTTGAACAGGATCAATTCCACCTGTTGTTCCATATAAACTTGTTTTTGATAGTGTTGCAATATCTGCTGTTTTTTGTGCTTGTGCCTGAAGGATTCTTTCTTCATCTTGCATTCCAACAACTAGTCCAGACATAATATCTTTTCCTAGTTTTCTTGTTCTTCTTGATGGAGACTTTGTTTGTGCACGTTTTTCCATAGCAATAATTAAATTATCAACTGCCTGTGTTCCTTGTCCTTGTAATTTTCTAATAAATGTTGTATCGCCTCTAAATTTTGTTCTAATTAATGCTTGTCGTGCCATCTCTGTTTCTGCTGCAGTTCTTGAACCAACACCAGAGGATGCTGGACCCAATGCTGCTCTTGCTTTACCTGCAGCAATAGTTCCAACTGCAACTCTTCCAAACTGTCCAGTTGTTGTTTTCATAAGTGCAGTATCTTTTTGCATTGCTTCAAGGATTCTTACTTGAGCCTGTAACTCATCTTCTGTTAGTGCAATATCTTTTGTAATTTTATTGAGTATTGAACGTTTCATTTCTTCAGACTCACCTGATTGCTGAAGAACACTTACATATGCTTTTTGATTTTTTTCATTTGTTAAAAGCATACTCATTTCATTTTCTGCTCTTGCCTGTGCAACAAATAATCTAGTATCCCATGCTTCTCTGTAGCGTTTTTCTGCTTGCGTTACCTCAACAATATGTGCACGGTCTACTTGAATTGATTGTGCTAATTGTTGACCACTTACACCCATTGCCTCGTATGCCTTTTGAGTTGCTTCTGCAGCAATTTGTGCACGACGATATTCTTCTGCACCTGCAGCACCTCTTGTTGTCCCTAATTGTGTTGCGACACTACCCTTTATACCCGCTCCAGATGCACTATAATCTCTTTCTCCAACAATGTTTTCAGGAATCTGTATTTTTTCCATTTCTCCTGCAACAATGTCAAGTTCTTTAACAAATTTAGTAGCACTTGCTTTTGTGTCTGTTGATAATCTATAAAGAGTTTCAGCAACAACACCTTCTGCATCACTTAATTTAGCAGCACCAGAAACAAGTTTATTAATAATATTCTGTATAGCAGACATGTTCTTAGCATTTAAGAACTGCATTTGAACTGCTTTACCACCTACATTTAATGTACCTTCTGCATATCTACGTGCAACCTTGCCAGACATTAATGAAGAAAGCAGCGACATATTTTCTTTAGCAATACCCTTTGGAATAACCACTTCACCAGGAGTAAGCATTGCTGGAACAGTATCTCCGTTTCCAGATCCTGGAACAACCCCACCCTTTGCAAACTTTTTACGTCCCTTGATTGGCATCATCATTCCTGGATTTGCTGATGCAAACTTTGATGATGCTAAAATTGCAGATTGATATGCTTTAACTAAGTCTTTAACTGCAGATGCTTCTGCTGTAAATGTTTGTGTTAGGTTAGCATGTGTTTGATTAAGAGAGTGTGCTGCTGCTGCAGCATCCAACTGCTCCATTGTCATATATTGTGTTTGTTCGCCAAGAACCTGTGTTTGTCCAGTTAATCTTAAATATCCATTACGAAGAGTTAAGAATAGTTTAATAATATTTGCAAGGCCGTTTGCAAGCAAACCAAAAGTCATAAGCAATACTGGTCCAGCAGCACCTATTCCAACAGTTAATAATGTAATTACTCTTTTTGTTCCTTCTGAAAGATTGGCAAACTTTTCAAGAATATTTCCAACAAATTCAACTATAGGAGTTGCTGCTTGTAAAAATGCCTGACCAACTGGAACAAGGGCTATTTTTAAATCTTCAACACTCTTTTTAAATTTATTCATAGCAGAATCAGCGGTCATGCCTAATTCTTTTTCAGATAGTGCTGAAAGTTCTTCAACAGAAGAATTTGCTAAGTCAAGAACACGAGATGCTTGGTTTCCATCTCTAGCAACGTTGGCAAATAATGTTGATAGACGAGCAAATTGGAATTTACCAAACATTTGTTCAATTGCTCTTGCTCTTGCAAGTGGATCTAATCTATTTAGTGCTTCAGCAAAACCAATAACAGTTGCTTTAAGATCACCTTTGTTTTTTTGAACAATCTCAGTTGCATTAATTCCATATGACTTAAGCATGTCTGATGCTTTTTTAGTTGGATTAATTAATGCTGCAAGACCAGACTTAAGTGCGTTAGCACCTTCTGATGCATTAATTCCACCTTCTTTCATTGCTGCCATAAAAAATGCTAAGTCTTTTACATCTCCACCAAGTTGTTGAATAACTGGAGCAACTTTTGGAATTGCTGTTGTAATATCATCTAGAGATACAACCGTTTGGTTTTCTACTGCGTTTAAGAAGTTAATAGAATCTGCAAGGGTTTCAGATGACATACGAAAAGCATTTTGTAATGAAATTGTTGTTTCAAGAGCCTTTTGACTATCAATTTGACCAAGCACAGAAAGTCTTGTTGCTTCTGATGTTTGACGTTGAAGATCTAAACCAGAAAAACCTGCTGCTGCAGCCTCTGCTGCCAACCCAACAGTTTGAGATACTGCTACGCCATACTTTGTAAAACTTTGACCAAGTGCTGTAATGTTATCTAGTGCTTGCTGTGTTTCTTCTTGTGGTGTAAATAAATCTCCGTAAACTTTTCTAAATCTTAAAGATTGCGCTTCCATCTCCATGAATGTTTTTGATGCTGCTGATCCAACTGCCATAAGTGGAAGGGTAAAACCAACCATTAATTGACGACCAGCCCACTGGGTATTCTTACCAAAGTTCAATAGGTTGGTAGAGCCCTGTTTCATTAACTGATTAAATAATGCTTGCTTCTGTGCTGCTAGTTGAACCTGTGTTCCATAATCACCCATATTAAGTTGGGTAGGCATAATAGCCATTGCTTTCATTGCACCGTTTGTATCACGGCCCATCTTAATGTATTGTGTTTGGAGTCTCTTTACACGTTCTTCTGCTACCCTGCCAATTGTGTCAAACTCTGATTTAAATAGACGACCAAATGTTTTTGTTGAGGCTCCCGCATAGCGGAAGTATTCTCGCATTGAAAACTTGTTTTTTTCTAGTGAGTTTGTAAAAGATTCTGCAGATGTTTTTACTGTACGCATTTCGGCTGTAAGGCCACTAATTGCGTTTATACTATTTAAAAGATTTTTTTGTAAGCCTCTTTGGGCAAGTGCTGCTGCCTCACTTGATTTGGCTATTGAGGTATGGAACTGTGCAATCTGTCGTTGGAGAGATTTTAACTGTGCTAATGCAGCAGACGAATCAATATTAATGTCAATATTTGCATTAACATCAGCCATTTAGTTCCATACCTCTTTAAATTAGTCAGCCATAGTTACGCCAAGAACGTCTGAAACTTCAGCAAGTTTTACACCTGATGCTGCTTCAACAATCTTGTAAACAGTTGGAAGATCAACAATCTCTTCTAACTTTTCAACGTCTTCTGAGAGTTCTGGCTTGTATTGTTTCATCGCAATCTGAACACATTCCATAAGAATGTCCATAGATTTTTCGTTGTTATCCGCCACTGCTCCCACACCCTCAAACTTCTTCATAAATGGACGAAGTAGAGAGATTTTTAGAGGACGTACTGTAACCTTTGTGCCATCAATTAGCGTAAGGACTGTTTCCTCATGCGTAGTTGTTGCCATTATTCCTCCTATAGGTTAATAGCAATTATAGCACAGAAACGCTATTTTCTAAGGTCTTCATAATCAAGACCCATGCCAATTCCAAACCCTGCTTTCTTTGCATTTTGTCCTTGAAGCGCTAAAATATCTTTGCTATCATTTGTTGCTCCACGACTAAATACTCTAGCCTTCATATCTTCCCACTCTTGCTGTCCTTTATTTGATCCAGACTCTTTATCTAAATCTACTCCTTGAATTGCAGCAAGAAACTTTTTTTCTTCATAGTCAAGTTCTCTGCGACTTGATAATGTAGCCATTAATTCTGGCATAGACAATGACTCTTCTAATTCTTTATAGTCTTTCCAAATTCCCAGCAAAAATACCTCTGATTCTATTTTTGCTAAATCTAGGTCTGACCAGGTTGAACCGCTATCTGTTGCTTGGTCCTTTACTGTTTCCTGTGATTTTTCATTTATTTTAATTCCAGCAGATATATCTAGTATTGTATATATTGTTGGCATATCAAAACTATCTTCTATGTCTGTTTTATTTTTTGATATTTCTGGATAGAACTGCTTCATTGAAATTCTTACACATTCAACTAAATATTCTACGGCCTCGTCATCACTTTTTGATTTTTTAACGTCATCAAAAGCCTCCATAAATTCACGGAGATATTTTATTTTTAATGGAGTAATCTCTAACTCTTCTCCATTAATTAATTTTATATTTTTACTTTGATATACATTTGTTGCCATAATCTTTCTATTCTATCACAGACAAAACAAAAAACCCACCTCGTTAGAGATGGGCTTTTAGTTAATCTAAGACTAGATTATGATTGTCCCCAAGTACGATCTACGATCTTACCATAGGATCCTGATGCGTCTTCAGGAAGAAGACGGAATGAAACCTCAAACATTGATGCTTCGTCACGCTTAGCAGATACTGTTACGTTCTCAATTGATAGAGCACGGTATGCTGTGTAAACACGCTCAATAGAGTCAGATGCGTCACAGTCTCCAGTTCCTGGTCCAACAGCAACGATTCCTCGTTCTACTGGACATTCTCCAAGTTCACCTGCAGATAGATTAAGTGTCTGACCTGTAGATGCTGCCTTGTTTCCTGTAAGTTGTGTATCAGAGAATGCTAATGCAAGGAGCAAGTTTTCTAAAGTTGCTTCAGCAAAAGCGGTAGCAAGATTAACCTGCATACCTTGCTTATATAGTTTTGCAACGTCAAGAATTTGATCTACCTGGACTTCACCGAAATCTGGTTGGAACTGTAGTTCAAGACCGTTCATGGTATAACCTACGTTAGTATAGGCTGCATCCGCTGTAAGCGTATCCTTAAAAGATTCGCTTGAATCAAAACTTTCCAGTGTTCCTGGAGTAAGTGTTGTATCTGCAACGAAAAGTGCTGCTGCACCAACAATAATGTTGTTTGACGTACCACGGCTATATGGCATATTTATTCACCTCTTTCATAAAGTTTTTATTAAGTTGTTTGGCGTGTTTCCTCAAGACCAATTATACTGCCTTTTATGTATATCTAGAATCTGGCTCTGTCTTGATGTGATAGTCGTATTCAACAATAATCTTGTTTACGAACAGGGTTCTTGCTGAGGCTAATTCTGCAACGTCTCTACTTTCATCTGCCTGATATACCCTAGTATTATGAAAGAAAATATTATATGGAATCACATTACCTTGAGAATTTAAAACTGGATTAGCAATAGCCCAGGAATTGATATCTTGTGCTGATGAGTCTTCACGGTCAAGGGCATTAGATATTACACGAACAGCGTCTATTAGTTTTGCAACATCTGTTGAGTATAAGAAGTATATAAGTTGCTCCCTTTTACGCATATAAAATGGGCTTGGCCTAAACCTCATTAATCTATCATATACAACCAATAGAGGACTTTCTGTTTGTCTTATTACAATACTATCGTTATACAAATCTTCAATATTAGTTGGAAACTGGGCTGGAACCATTGGACTTGGGTTTAACAAGTCTGCTTCAGCAACCAATCCATAATATGCTAACTCTGAAAGAATATATCCATTCAAAAATGTTGGTGGAAATCCAGTGTCTGTTAATATAGTCATAGGTCTATTCTACCCCAATTGTTGCATTGGCAATCCATTTAAATCCTGTTTCAACACCTTTGCTTTTACCCATTCTTGATCCAGCCTTAAAGTTTGTTTTATATAATGTTGGTTTTTTAATGTAATCATATAATCCAGAAGCACGTAAAAATGATTGTTTAAAGTATCTAGAAATAAAAATATCAACTACTGATTCAAAACTTCCAACAACTTCTTCTCCTCCTGGAGAATCAACCTTGATTGGCTTTTTTGTAAAAACCTCTCCATTTGCACCACTAAACCTTAATACCTGCGCTCTTGTTGGTGCAATTGTTACTGGAATTCCTTCTTCCATAATTTTTGCCTTATTATAAAATGGTGCTGTCATATTTTCTGAAACTGTTCTTGATTGTTTAAATGTAGAATTAATTGATAATCCAAGATTGCTCACAGTATAGTTTAAATTAAATAGTCTAGATGTTGGACTTCCAGTTTGATTCCATTCATATACATGATGCAATGCTTTTGGGTTAGACCTTGCTTCAACATCAACATATTGTGACAATGCTTCTATTACGCCTTTTCCAAGTTTATCAAGAAATATTTTTTTACCTTTTTGAACACCTTCTAAAAAACCAAAAGAGTAGTTTACAATATTGTTCATTTGTGCAGTAAACATTTTAGTATTCATGTTTACTAACATTAGTCGCCTACCGTTTGATTCTCAGTTCTACGCCACAACATTTTATAATATTCTGTATCTCCAAATGGACCAGTAAATGGTTCTACTGTTGCTATTTCATAAATAGTGCCTCTGCCAGTTCTTGCACCTGCTGTTTCCTTATAAATAACTGAGTCGTTTGCACTTCTAATATTTGTAATTAATATATTTGTTATTGCATTGTATGATCCATTAGATGACAGTCTTGGATCGTTTCCTGTTCTTGCAATTAATTTATTTTCATACTGTAAAAATGTCTCTGGCTTTATATCTTCAGTTCCTGCCCCACCTACTGGTGTTGCATTACATACGATTGTTCTATCATATACCCAGTCTTTTTTAGGTTGACCATAATCACCTTGTGTAAGAATTGGAAAATATATATCTGCCTTCATTGGATACATGAAGTCTGTAGTTTCGCATACAGTCATTACAACACTCCAGGACGAACAATATTATTAACATATTTAGACAAAATCTTGTCTACAATAATATTTCCAGTACCCTCAATCATTCTCTTGTCATACTCAATTTTAAATTGATCAGTGCTGTAGTTTTTTACATATCTCTTATAGTAGTCTAACTTACCACACTTAATATCATCAATTAACATTTTTGTAGCATCCTGAATATCAATTGGAACAACTTTATATCCAGTTTCAACTAAGAAAATATAATCAGCACCTTCAGCAAATCCAACTCCTGCAGTTATCGTTTGAACATTTCCACTATCTTCTGTATCAAACAATGCATAGGAATCTGAAACTCCAAGTGGGATTCTTGATGGACGTCTTTCTGCCCTATTTAATGAATCTGTTGCTTGTACTGGATCTTTGGTAATTGCTGTCTTATCTTTTGTAATAATATAATTAAAGTCTCCAAGTGCTGGACCATCTGGATCATTTACATCATATACTAGTTCTGCATTTTCGTATGCCTTTAAAATTTTATGTGTCCTATCCCAAAGCGGAATATAATCTGTTTCTTGTCCAACAACCTCTAAAAATTTACGATTGTAATAGAATCCATCAACCATTGTATCAATAATTGCTCTGGCCATTGATTCATATTCTTTAAACTTTTCAATTCCTGTTGCAGATGTTTCATTGTATGATGCTGCTATGGCAACTGGATCAACATATGGTCTTTCAATTTGTAGATTATCTTCAACAACTATATCTCCACGTTCACCATCAATATCTTCATATACTGTTACTGCATATGACTTATCGTATTTTACAAAGTCTCCAGATAACTCATATGTAATCTTTCCTTCTGACGAAGCAGTTAGACCAGACTCTCCGCTAATAAATACTTCAAGTTCTGTTTGTTCTGGAACGTCTTCAATAACAAGAATATAGTCTGCTGACTCATCTGGAACTGTATAGGTTACAGAAAGTGGGTATGGTGGTGTGCGAAGAATGACTGACATTGTTATTTACCGTAGTATGAGGCTACTTCTTCAGGCTGTGCAATTCTGACTGCCTTGCGAGTAATCCACTTTTCCGATGCCTCCTTTGAGACGATGTTATACCCCACCTTTAGTTCTCCAAGTCCACCCCAGTAGATGTTCTTTTCAGAGTAAAGGGCAACTTTTTCAATTGCTTTCTTTTCTTCTACAACATCATCTTTTGGTTTTTCTGGATTAAAACTAGCAATTACTTCTAAAATTTCTAATTTGGTAGATACCCCAAATAAATCAATGTTATTTTTCTTAGCATAAGATTTTAGTTCCATTACGGTCTTTGTTGCTAATTCTTCCATTGTCATATAATCTCCTACGTTCATTTGTAATTATACCAGAATATGACTAAGGGAGGGTAGCGATTAAACTACCCTCCCCTTGTCTGAATGGATCAATGATTATGAATCAGTTGAGTCTGCATCTGCATAAGATACAGCATCTAGTTCTTCCCATTGAATACCAAAACGGACGAATACTGTGTATTCAATTGTGTCCTTCTTTGGCTTGTATTCACGGTTAACAGTGATGTCTCTCTGGAAGCCCCATACACGGTTCTGTGGGAATGTAAGATCTACATATCCTGCAGGGTAGTAAGGAACTTCAAGAACATCTACACCTAGTACACGAGTTGTACGTGAGTTACCAAATGTCTGTCCTGCGCCATCAAGGTATGCTTGACGGTTTGCTTGAGTGCTTCCTGGAACTTGTCCAGCAACTGCTTCTGCGATTGCATCAGCAAGTGTACCGTTATTCTTAACAATTCCTTGGAATGCGTCAGTACCTGCGTAGAACTTAAGATTGCTCTTAAGTGCACGGTACTTACGTGGCATAGCCAAGATAATGTCTTGCATAACTGCTGGTGTCCACTCGTTATCAGATACAGTTACTGCTGCTTCGTGAGCATCATTTCCTGCAACTTGGTTTACCTGAGCAACGAAGCCAGGCATGATTGAAAGGAAGGCATCTGCGCCTGTTCCTGTTCCGTTAATAGCAAGATCTTCAATATCGTTAGCAAACGCATTTGTCATCAAGCGAACTAGATGATCTTCAAGTGCTGCTCCTTCAATATTGTCTTCAAGTGCTTCTGTAGAAACTTCCCAGTCAAGACGAATCTTCTTTGTTGTGAGTTCTACCTTAGAAAATGTTGCGCCAACGTTTGTGTAGTCTGGTGCACCCTGTGCTGCTGCACGGATAACACGCTCTCCAACGTTAACCTTTTCAATTTCCATGGTGTTTGCTCGCATAGTGACCTTACGGCCATCCTTGGCGAGAACTGTTGCATCCCACACGTAGTCAATAAAACGACGTGCTTGTTCAGGTGCTAGAATACCACCAGAAACTCCTGTAGGATTTACAGCATTTGCTCCTGATGTTGAACCAAAGGCTGCAGTTGCAGTGTTACCAAGTGCTTCTGCTGGGCTTACGTTGCCATCAGCATTGCGTCCTGTTGCACCACCAACACCTCCAGATACGAATGAGCCTTGTGAGTTTACCTCATTACCTGCTCCTGCTGAACCTGGATAGTTTTTTTCTATATTTGTATTTTGTTCCGACATATTGTTCACCTCCTAGTGATATATACCTTAGTTAAATAGGTCGGTATTTGTGAGGAAACGACCGCCCCATAGGGATTTTTGAACCACTTGTGGTGATTCCTGCACGATCTCGCCTAGATCGCCAGACTTGCGGAAAGCGGTGTCTTGCTCAACGGCATCTACTCGCTTGCCAAACTCATTAAAGTTACCCTTAATATTGTTAACATCAGATGTTACTGTATCAAGAGACTTTGTTACTGCTGCTACTTGCTCATTAAGAGACTTAATAGTTGCAGCAAGATCGCCAAAGGCATTAGTAAGAGAAGCATTAATTTCTGAAACTGCTTTAGCAACTTCTTCCTTAACTTCTGCAACGGCGTCTACCACTGCTTCTTCTGCTTTCTCTACCTCTACTGGTGCCTCTTCAGCAACAGCAGAGTCTGCACCACCGTCAACTGCTTCTGCTACAGGTGCTTCCTCAGCAACTGCAACTTCTTCAGCAACTGCAGGAGTTTCTACAACTTCTGCTGGTTGTGCCTCTGGAGCAACCTCTGCATTTTCAACTACAGCGTCTACGGCTGTTTCTGTTGATTCTGTCATGGGATTTACCTCCTTAGTAATCTTAATTGTACTAATGCCTTTAGCACTATCAACTAAGAATTTTATCATTTCTGTATTATCTTTATCATTCTTTTCTACAAAGCCTATGTTTTGCATCTTGTTACCGTTAGTTGGACTTACTGCTGATTCAGCGTCTGATAACATTACGATACCGCTTTCTGAATCCCAAAATACGTTTTCAACTTCTGCTTTTGATAAATATCCACTAACAACATTTTGTCCATTTACTTTTTCAATAGATACAATGTTGGCAAACTGGTTTGCTGGATTGTCTACCAAAGAAAGTTCATGTAGTTCATAATTCTTAATTACACGGATTGACTTATCCATTTTTTCATCATAGGCATCGTCCCACGTCTTAATATTTCCACCAATTGAAAAACCAGTGTAGGTTCCGTCTAGAACCTTTTCCCATGCATCTTGTGCGCCCTTTGAAACATATGCAGATACATATACTCCGCTATAAAATTTCTTATCATTTGGATCAAAATATTTATCTTCTTTAAAAGAAACAATCTTGCCAACTGCTGAAGGTTGGTGCATTTCACGTAGATTTCCACGGAAGTTTTTAAACGCTTCAACGCTGGACTCTGTTGTTACAATATCTCCTTGTTTATCAACGTTATCAAGCGTTGCAAAACCTGACACCATACGGCGTTCAACATCTACTTTTCCAATGGGCATTGAGAGGCGAACATTGTCACCTTCAGTTACCCAATGAGCCTTGTTTGTTAACATAACGTTACCATTATAGCATTTGTTTATAATGTTTTCTCAACTATTGAGACGCTCTACCCTCACCCTGTGGATTACGTCCAGAGACTGTTGTGGTTGAGTCAGAATTATTATTTGTTCGTTCTGCATCTCTTTCACGATTGCCTGCTAAGTTTGCCCTAGCATCGGTTGCCTGTCTTGGAGACATAACAAATGGATCATCTCCATCTGCTCTTTGTGGTAAGTCTAACTTTTCACGAGCCTCGTTTGGAGTCATAACCTGTGTCTTTACATATCTTTCAAGAATCTGAGACTGTGCGATTTCATCAGTTAGGGTTAGTTCGTTAAACTTTAACTCAAGAATATCTGTCTTTTCTTTAATAATTTTATTAACAATCTTTTCAAGATGTCTCTGTGCTGGACGAGATACCTGCTCTTTAAATGTACGGTCTTGGGAAAGTGCTGCTGCCACACCACCAGAGTCTGCTCCACCAAGTTTAGACATTGGAACTTGATGAGCAATTAAAATATCATCACGATTTTGCTTGCGATACTCTTTAAATGAACCATCTTGGATTCCGTTTTCAATTGGTTCCATTTTAAACTCAACCTTATTGGTATCGCTATCGCCTGGAAGTGGTATGTATAAGGTTCTATGTGACTGAGCCTTTAGTCCAGTCTGCAAGAATCTAAACATTTTATCTTCAGCATCCCCTGAAAGTTTTGCCCCTTTAAGTGTTACGACATATCTTGGAACAGCCTTGTTTTCAAAGTAATCAATATTATACTGAGATGCAAGTTGATCTCCAACTAAAGATGGCATTGCTGCAATAATATCTGGAATTCCATAAAATGTGTTTAATGGTGAATACTCTTTAAGGTGAATAATTTCGTTTGGTCTTGGGTCTGTTCCCATTGGATTTAGATTTTTTGCTCCAAAATTTCTAAAATAAACAACTTTTTGTCCAATAATCTGAATAAATCCATCACGAAGACGACGCACACGAACAGTGGTTGCTGGTATATGTCCAACATATCCAATGTCACCAGCAACGGTTCTACCTACTTCAATAAATCCATTACCAGTTGCTTGAAGATCTGTATAAACTTTTTCCATTGTTTTTGTAAAACTATCATCATCATTAAGGTTTTCAAGCCAGTCACGCATTTCAATTTTCATTCTTTCAATACGGCGACGTGCACGATCAACTGCTGCTTGGTCATCATTCATTTCAAAACGCAACATTGTTTTATCTGTTACATCAAAGCGATATCCAAGACCAACAACGTTTTCTACCTTAGCATCAATTGCAGCGTGGTTAGCAAAAGATGTGTCGTAGAAGTTTGCTAATTCATACATATTATATGGTGGCGTGATTACATCAAAAAGACCATACCCATTACGATATACAGTACCAGGATTAATTTGTTTTGATCCAGAATCAACTCCAGACGGTGTTGCGTTTGCTGCATCTAGATATGCCTGATTATTTTCTGGATTAACATATTTTGCCATATTGCGAGTTGTTCTACGGCGGAAGTTTTGATCAAGTCCTGCATAGTCCTTTAGTAGATCCCAAGACTTATTAAATGGATCTTGTGATTTAAATATGTTTTCATCACGCTCTTGCGTGTTTAATCCTGCACGGACGTATTCTTGATCAGCCATTTTCGTATGCATCTCTTCCATGTTTGTCTAATGTTTGTTGTGCTGCATGCCAAGCACCTAAGTCATTCATTGAAGGAATTAATCCAGCCTTCAGTCTTTCCTTTTGTTCTGAATACTCTTCTTCACTAATTCTATGTAGACCTGGAACAAAAATTGCTTTACCCTCACCATCATCTCCATAAGAAATTGCAGCACTTCTAAGTTCAGAAATCTTTGAAAGATCGCCACGTTCAGCAGGTATGTTTAAAATTGAACCTTCATCATCTGTAAACCACTTACCATTTGACTTTTTATATACATAAAGACCCCAATCGTAATGCTTTTCAATGACTTTACGACGAACATTTTTAACATAAGGCTTACCAGTTTTTGGGTTTATTAGCGATTCCATAACCATAAGTATAGCAGATTATACTGGTGTAGAGACAGTTGTTGACCATTCTATTCCTGTGTATACCTTCATTTTTTCAGACTGATACACTAATCCTTCTCCATCATCAACAATAATCTTATTTGTTCCAATATATGTTTTATAAATATCTGATGGATTAATTCCATAGAACTGTGAGGAACCAACAATAAGCATTCCATCCCAGGTAAAGTTATTGAACCAGAACTGCCAGTCAAAGACAGTTACTCCGTCTGTTAAAACCTTAAACCATGGCCTAATTGTCCGACTCTCAACTTCTTGCAAACTGCTTGCTTGATAATAGGCTATATTATTAAAAATGGCTGGTCCAGTAATATTAATGCTACCAAGGTATGAATCAAAAGTTAGTGGCGTTAAAAATGAGATACCAATAGTTGACCACTCTTTGACTGATAACACTGGCTCTCTTACTAGGTTTCCATTTAAATAAAACGAAAGACCATTATATTCAATTCCATTTTGATTTAGTGCAAATATTTTTCCTCTATCTCCTATAGAACTGTTGGCTTGTAGATAAAATTTTATTGATCCACTCTTATGGTTAATTTCAAAAAGTTCTATTGGCGTTAATGGAAAAGTATCTTGATCGTATCTAGTCCATAGTTGCATAGCGCTTACTCTATAAAATGTTGACAACTCTTTATTTATGGCTAAAGATAATCCACGATTTTCTAGTATATTTAGTTCTCCACGAACCTCAACTCCAGAGTTTTTAGTTAAATATAGGTATGGTGTACTTTCTTTATAAATGCTAAATGGATTCTTAGACTTATAACTATAATATATTCCATTTTTTTTGTATGGAATTAAATCTATACCAAACCTTGTGCCAATTGGGTTTGAAGAATTATCATTTAACGCTTGAGACGCTAATTGTAGTCTGTTTAGAAGAATTGGCTTTGTTAAAATTCCACGACTATTGAACTCAAGGCTATAAACTATGGCAAGTTCATTAAAATCTACAGTTTTAATTGGATAAATTAAACTATTGTTTAGTACTTCAAACCTTGTCGTTTCCCAATTTTCATACTCAGACATATCAATTATTCTATATTGATTTGGAGTTTCTTGATTTATAAAGTTGGTTGGTATATTTGCTCCATTAGCCAAATATTGAAATGTAACATAACTTTTTATCTGTGCACCAGTTGTGTCGTAATACATCTGCATAGATCCAGAATCTTCTGTTAGTTCTGATGTAGTTGGATATCCTATGTTAAATTGTAAAAAATCTAAGTCATAAAACTTTTCGCCCTGGGCATTTTCTACAAACTGTCCAAAATATGAAAGTGGTAAATAGTCTTGCCAATATCCAGATACTCCAATGTCAAGGAAATATTTTTGATATGCTTCTGATGGAAGCAAAGTATAACTTGCTGTATGGTCAATTAATTCTTGACCTTGATCAAGCAATATTATTCCATCTGAATCAAAACTGCTTAAAATTTTAGAAGAATTTAATTCTGTTGACAAACCAAAAGAATATATTCGTCCTGTAAAACTATAATCTCCAGACTCGTCTCCAGCAACATACATCTTTAATGTATTTTGATTTCCAAAAAATGCAGGAATATTATTTCCAAAACTATTTACTAACGTTCTTATATTAAACCCTACAGAAAAAAGAGTATTTGCTGAAATTGGATCTGATGTAAATAATAGTTCAGATACTCCATTATGTGTAAGTGAATACTTAATTTCATCAGCATCTTTGGTTATCGTAAAAAAATCACTACTTAGTGGATTATATATTTTTACTAAAATCTGTTCTGAAGATAAATCATGTGAACTAAATACACCATAAAGACTATCAACCTGACTAGAGAGTAGGTTTAGTCTTGGAAAGTTAATATATGAATCTATTGAGTTCCAAGTGTTATTTGGCCTAAATGATAAAAACTTATTATCAACTACTGGTCCAGATTCGTTATCCTGTATTAGTTGATTGTCGTCATATAACTCTTGTAATGTTTTTGTACCAATAAAAATTTCTGGCAATGAGTATTCTGGAGTTCTTAAACTTGTTTGAGTAGTTGCTAGATTATCAAAACTTCCCTGATCCCACTTTGCAAAATCTGGATAGTTATAATTTGCTGTATAGTTAGAAAAAGTATAATCTATAAAAGCAGTTGTTCCTCCGTATGCTGAGTTAATTCCTTCTGGAGAAACAACTCCTTGACCATATACCCACCTACGTTTTGCTACTGTGACTGGAACCTGATATGAATAAATTGCTATACAGTCAAGTTCAAATGGATGTATATTTGTATAGGCATAAAACCCTAACCAATCTTGACTATCTCCAAAGACATCAAGTTCATCTGGTAAATTTAAATTAGCAGTATTTATTGATAAAGAAAGAACTTCTTCTCCATTCACAAGTAATGATGCAGAATTTCTAGTTAAACGAATATGAATAAGCATTGGCCTAAACCATTCACCAACAAAGTGAGATGCAAATTGATCATTAATAACTAAAGTTAAAAATCCAGACTCAATGTAAAGACCGTCATCTGAAGATATTGGTCCAAAAATCTTTAATGGTGCTGAGGTGTTTGCATTTATTCTTGCCCAAAATTCTATAGTATAGTCGTTATACTGTCCCTTTTTATTTAAAAATCCTTTTCCTGGAATTATTAATGATGGCCCCTCTCTTGGTTCTAATTTAGTTACACCACTAGCACCATATACTAATGGAATTCCAGAATTTTTACATTTAAGTCCATCATCGGCAATATAGTATGCGCTATCTTCTGCTATGCCATATGCCTGTGCTTCAACTGCATTTAAACCACCATACAAACTTACAGATGCTGGAACCGTTGTTTGTGTAACACCAAATGATGATGTGTTAAACTCTTCATTCAACTGACCAAGTGTAATTCCGTTAAAATAAAATTGATTTTCTTCTGGACCATTAGATCCTTCAAAAATTTTAATTTTTATAACTATTCTTAGTTGTGCATTGACGCTTGGAATTTCAAAAGTTTCAGAAATAAATCCCCAATTTTGATATAAAGAACTTGTAAAAGTTTTTAGTTTTTGAATAACCTGAGATGTATCTGGGTCTGTATACTCATAGCCTATTGAAACTGTTTGCAAAAATACGCTATTTGAATAAAAATATGATCCAACAGTAAATGTTCCCAGATTTGATAAATCTGTAAAATTAAGAATATTTGAACTAACAAAAGAAGCCTCTAGTGTTTCTGTAGTTGGCACATCAAGTTCAACAAGATTTAAAACACTATTTGAAAATGGCTCTTCTAAATTAGAGGTCTCAACACTTACATTTGCATCTGATATTGTCCAAGAATCTGAGATATCACGCTGTGCTTCTGATATTAAACCAATATAATCAAGTTGATCGTCTAGCGCCCATAGAACAACTGGGTGTTCTGAGTATATCTTTTCTGCATATAAATTTGATGGATTAGACATTTTTCTCCTATTCCCCTATTATAGCAGGGTAAACATTAATTTCTAGGAATCCATAACTTTTCATTGCCCCTGTTATGATACCTTGCCATAACGAATAAAAGATCTGATAGCCTATTTAAATATTTTGCAATATTTATATTTAATCCTTCTACCTTCCAAATCTCACGTTCTGCCCTTCTTACAATAGTTCTTGCATTATGTAGTGGGCCTGTAGGCAAAACAAAAGAATGAAGTGGCTCAAGATATTGATTATAGTCATCAATTACATTTTCTAAATATATGACCCTATCTTCTGATATTGTTATTGTTGGAGCACCAGATAGTTCTGCACCTAGGTCAAACAGGTCACTTTGTATTCTATCTGTAATGTCGTTATGATATTCCGTCGCCATTCCAATAGCAGAGTTAGCCTCATCTATTACACCAATTGCTTCAATTAAAGAACTGCTCTTATCTATTCTTTCATTTGTAGCAGTAGATGTTTTGCCACTATCACCAGTCTTTGTATAAATGCGAGTTAGGTGAACCATTAGTGTCCTGTAAGAGAACGCCAAATATCTATTGTTTTTTCATTGGCTATATATAAACACAATATGGTTAAAGCAAGTTGAACTATTACTTTATAGGGAGACTTTTGTTCTACGTATCTATCTAATAGTTTCATGGAAATATTACCTTTCCATTGTTAGCCCATACAAGCCCTACTGAGTCCCCTGGATTTAGATACTGTTGGTTTATTGCAAGTTGTCCCCAACCCCATTCGCTTTTAGGAAAAGGAATCAATTTTTTTTCTTTAATAATAATTGCCCAATATGCTTTTTCTGATGGCATTGATTCACAAGACTCTACTTTTTTATTCGGCAATCCATTAACTCTACAAACAACGGCTAGACCATATTTCTTGGTGCCTTCTATTTCAAGATTAGCCTTATTTAAAAAGTCCAAAGCCACTATCTTGCTAGGCACATTTATACATTTTGTTATTTTTGTTTCGTTATCTAATATTCCATAGTCAATATAAAGATTAACACAGTCGTCATTTTTTTTGTTTATAAATAAAAAACCACTAAGAACCAGCACAGTGGTTATAGTAAATAATAATATCTTTTTCATTTTTCCTTTCTAATAAAGTTTAATTTCACAAGCATCTGTAGAGCAATATTTTTCAGATTCAGCATCAAGATTATCTTTGCCATCATAAATAGCGGACCAATCAATCTTGCCAATTGTTCCAACATATGAGTTATATTCTTCTCTTGTAATTTCTGTATAAGGTTGCTGTGGATAGGTTTTATTACCCATTGGCAGGAATGAGACTGCTTTTAACTGTCCCTCATACATATTTAGTGCTGGAGCAACAAACTTCTTTTCCTCTTCTTTGTCAAATGATAGCGTTACAGAGACACCATTATCTGACCAGTACTTTTGAGCAGTTGCTGCCAAACCAATTTTTTCAAATAGGCTAACATGCTTTTCAGAACGCTTATGTCCTGATGCCACTGGGAAATATACTACTGATGTGTTTGCTGATACAAGGTCTGCCTCAATCTTATACCCTGCTGCCTTAAACAAATGAAGCATTGGATCTTGATCACCAAAACGAATAGCACGAAGATAGAATTCTCCTCCAGGTCCCCAGTGAACTCCAGGTGTTGCGCCAGAAAGAAGTGATACAGATCCTGATGGTTTTACTGTAGTTACACGAACTGATTCACGAACACATAGCCATTCTGAATACTGATGGTCATACTTACGAATTGTGCTATATCCTTCATCCATCCACTCACGAGTTGTTGGAAGACCATGCTCATCTGCAAATGCTGCAATTCCTGTAAGAGATGTACCAATACGACGATTACGTTGCATGATTCCATTTGTCTGTTGCCAATGTGTAGGCATTAATGTTACAGTTTTTCCATAAAGATATGCAAACTTTAATGTCTTTAAGAAATCTTCTTTTGATTCATGACGATTAAGGTGCACTTCAACTAATGTGCATAGTTCATATGATTCTAATGGTTGTTCAGCACATGGATTAAATCCCATAACTCTAGAATCTTTATAGTCTGGTGCATCAGCAAGACGTCCATAATTACGAGCAACGTCAAGCCAAATAAAACCTGGCTCACCGTTATCTGCAATTAAATCTACATAATCTTCATATTTTGTGCCCACTTCTGCTGAAATAGAATTATTTGACATCCATGCCCAACCTGGTTTTTCTGGATCATATGAATTTCTTTCTGGAAATATTTCTGGATTTTTAAGATTAATAAATGTTTCATCTCCTGCAGAACCCAATGCAAGTGTTGCAGAACGACGGACATTTCCAGAAACAACACATGTACCAATTAGATTTACAATATCAACAATTGCACGAGAGTCAAGTGTTTCTCCTGCTCTAGAACCAACTACATTACGAATTCGTGTATGGAGATCCATAAGTGGTTGTGGGCCGCTTGCAACGCCACCAAAGCCTTTAATTGGGGCACCTAGAGGCCTGATTAGACTATAGTCAAATTCTTGAATAGATTGATTTTGACGTAAAAATGAGTTTAAAAGGTATCTAACAGACTCAACCCATCCTTCACGAGTATCTGGAATTTCATAAGTAATTGATGGTTCAGTAGGTGAATAGATAGCAAGGTTTTTGTCATTTCCAACGGTATCAAAACCTACTCCAATTCCTAGCATTAATGCATCCATTACCCAGGCAAAAAGGGCACCTGGATCATTACGATCAATATCACGAGTAGAAACCATTGCACAGTTTTGAAGAGATGCTGAGTTACGTTTTTCCATAGTCATGGGAGTTCCAAATGCCCATAGGCCTCTGCCTGGTGGAGTCCATTTTAATTCAAACATTCTTTGGAATGCTTCTTGTGCTGATTTCTGAGCCTTATTGTCATTCCATGGAAGACGATTATCTTTAGCATGATTCTTTTGTACTGAATACATACCCTCAATTACACGGCGACAAACCTCATGCCAGCGCTCTTTTGTTCCGTCTTCTTTTACACGAGAATATGTACGAATAAAAGTAATCTCTCCAAGAGAGTTAGAACCTGCATCAGAAAATCCAAATGGAGCAGGAACCCCTGCATATTTTGTTACAAAATCTTCTGATAAACGAAAAGAAAAAACACTGTCAGACATAGAATTTAACGACCTCTCAAATAAAAATAATGAAGTACTTTATGTTTTGGAAAGTACTGTCTTATTGTAGCACAAAATTTTTAAATAAAAAAGTTATAATAAGCACAAAACACCAACTATAAATGTATAGTTGATGTTAAGTACTTTTATTTTATAAAAGTTGTTTATGCACCAATTAGCATGAACTCGCTAAATGCTGCTCCACCACCAGATGTTACCCATGATAACGTTCCAGATCCATCTGTTTTTAAAACCTGACCATCGGTTCCATCAGCAGATGGAAGTGTCCATATTTTATTTGAAGTAACGGTTCCTGGTGCTTTAAAACCAACATAATGGCTTGAGTCTGTATCTGCTAATCTAAGTTCTGCTGTAGCATTAAGGGTAAGTGCTGTTGTGGCTACTGGACTTGATAGTGTTTTATTTGATAAAGTCTGAGCAGTACTTAGATCTACTGTAGTTCCAGTATTAATACTAAAGACTGTTCCAGTAAGTGTTAATCCTGTACCTGCAGAATATGTGCCAGCACCAGAGAATTGTGTAAATTCAATATTATCTGATCCAACTGTTGTAATAACGTTGGTTTGAATCCAACCAGTTTTACCGTTTGCTGTACCAGCCTCTACATAAACAAAGTCTCCAGCATCAACCTCTCCAGCGGTGTTGTAGTCATCTGCACGAGATGGTGCTCCAGATGCTGCAACTACATATACGCCGTTTTCAGTTTTATCTGTTTGATTTTTTACAAGAATACGATTTCCTGTTGCTAATGTAACTCCATCAAGAGTGTCACCATTTTCAACAGCACTTGCTAATGTAATGTTTTCTGTAGTAGCAGCCTGAACTGATGCGTGAACATTAAGTCCTGCAGTTGCTGCATCAACATAAGATTTTGTTGCTGCATCAGCATCTGCTGTTGGTGTTCCAAGACCTGTAATTTTACTTGTTCCCATTGCAATGGCACCAGTCATTGTTCCGCCAGACAGTGTCAATTTATTATCAAGTTGTGTTTGGATTGCTGAAGTTACGCCATTAAGGTATCCAATTTCTGTATCAGAAACATCTGCCACTCTTGCCTGAATAGTTGCTGTATCAACAGATACTGCGCCAGTGCTATCGTTATATGATAATCCTGAGCCAAGAGAATTTCCTATAGCGTCTTGTGCTCTTTCGTCTGTAAAATAAAGGTTTGTTCCTTCTGAAATATTTGTTGTTGAAGCATTTGCTGTTGCAAACTTTGCATCTAACTGTGTTTGAATTGCTGATGTAACTCCATTAAGATAACCGATTTCTGTATCGGAAACATCTGCTACACGAGCCTGAATTGTTGAAGTATCTACTGATAAAGTAATTGTATTTGCATTATCATCATAAGACTTTGTAATACCAGTTCCTGCTGTTAAAGCGGTATTGACTGCATCTTGAGCCATTTCATCAAGAGTTGTTGTAAGAACAACAGTACCATCAGCATTTGGGAAAGTAATTGTACGGTCAGCAGTAGGGTCTGTTACTTGAAGAGTTGTTTCATACGAATCAGCGGTAGCACCTTCAAAAGTAATACTTGTACCAAAAGAAGGATTAACTGTAGAATTAATATCAGCAAAATAGTCTAGGTCAGCCCAATGGTTTGTTCCATCACCAATTTTAAATTTATTTGTGTCTGATTCCCATCCCATTTCACCAGCATTGAGAACTGGATTAGCAGAAGTCCACTGTGAAGCAGTTCCTCTGCGTTGCTGCATTCTTGTTGCCATTTTATGACTCCTTATACTTAGTTATATTATAACAGATAATTAGTTAAAATTATCTATTGCCGTTCCGCCATCATATGTTGCTTCAAAACTTGAAGTATTATATAAACCAGCACTTACTAAAACACCTGGTTCATTATATGCTCCACCACTAATAAATGTACTAACAATTAATCCAGTACCATCAATAGCGGTATCATGAATGTGGTCTTGTAATGTTTCTGCATCTTCAAGAGTTGCAATTGCAACCCATTGACTATTGTAATAAACATGAACACGTTCTGTTAATGTATCAAACCATAAATCTCCATTAACTGGAGATACTGGCTCTGTTGTAGGAACTGTTGGAGAACCTACTGCAGAATCTACATACAGTTTTGTTGCTGCATGTGAATTTTCAGTAGGAGTGGCAACTGTGACTGTTGATCCAAAGATTCCGCCTTCGGCTACGTTAATGCCGTGCTTTACTCTGAAGTCTTTATTTACTGTTGCCACTTCCGACCTCTATTCTAATTATGCTTCAATATATGTTTTGTGTACTTTTACAGCAGTGTCTGCAGTTGTACCAGTAACTTGTAGAAGAACATTTCCACCACTATAAACAGCATTTGTTGTTCCAAGAACGTTGTTACTAATTACATCTGCATACTCTGTTAAGTAAACATTGTTTGATCCATCAACAGTGACAAGAACTTCAATTACTTCAATATCTGAACCCTTTTTCATTTGTACAAGATATTTAGCGCTTGAGTATGTTGTTGCTGACCATGAGTCAATTGTTGTTGCTGAGTCTGAAGCAGTAGCAAGAGCAGTACCCATAAGAGCATCTGTAAGGGTTACAGACCCCACAGTTACTCCACCAAATGTTGGTGTTGCTGCTGAGTGAATGCTTTGTGGTAGAGATAGTGTTACTGCTCCAGTTGAAACATCTGCAGTTACTTGATTTGATGTACCAGTAATAGAAAGTACGCCAGAGTTAGAAATTGCACCTGTTGAATCATTATATGATAAACCAGTTCCAACGGCATTACCTACTGCATCTTGTGCACGTTCATCAGTAAACCATAGATTGGTTGGTGATCCATCTTCTGCAATGTCATCAGTTACAAGTGTGCGAGTTCCACCAAGAGATGTTGATGTTCCGTTAATTGTAATTGCTGAGTTTGTAAGTGACCCATTAGCAATATTTGAAAGTGTATTAGTTCCACCATCAATTGTTTTATTTGTTAATGTTTGAGCGGTAGAAACATCTGCTGTAACTGCTGTATTAATACTAAACGAGTTACCAGTTAATGTTAAACCATTACCTGCTAAATATGTACCAGCACCTGAGAACTGAGTAAAATTAATTTCATCTGTTCCAATTGTTGCTGGACGATTTGTCTGTACCCATCCAGTGCTAGCGTTGGCTGTTCCACCGTATACGAATACGAAGTCACCAGAGTCAACTTCAGTAGCGGTATCAAAGTCTGTTGCACGAGTTGGTTGACCTGAAGCCTGTACTACATAAATACCGTTTTCTGCCTTGTTTGTTTGATTTTTAACAAGAATACGGTTGGTTGTAGCAAGAGTAACTCCATCTAGAATATCTCCGTTTTCAAGAGCATTTGCAAGGTTAACGTTTGTAGTTGTTGCTGCAACTACAGATTCATGAATATGAAGACCTTCTGTTACTGAGTCTACATAAGCCTTTGTAGCAGCATCTGTTGAATCAGTTGGTGTTCCAAGGCTTGTAATCTTATATGTTGCCATGCTAACGTTGCCAGTTGGTGCTCCAACAGCGTTTAATGCAAACTCTGAAGGATCTACAGAAATTGCTCCTGTTGAGTCGTCATAATCAAGACCGTTGCCTACAGCATTTCCAATAGCATCCTGTGCTCTTTCATCTGTAAAGTACTTGTTTGTTGACCCTTCTGCAATATCATCAGATCCTAATGTACGTGAACCACCAAGGGCTGTTGCTGTTCCATTAATTGTAATTGAGTCATTTGTTAGTGATGAATTTCCAATATTGCTCAATGTATTTGAAGAGCCTGAAATTGTTTTGTTTGTAAGTGTTTGTGAATCTGATGTACCAACAATATCTCCAGAAACACCGTGAGTTGATGAATCTGAAATGTGTGTTGATAAATCACCAGCGACTGCACTTGCTGAACCGTATGCATCATATGTATTTGCTGTTACTGATATTGCACCAGTACCGTCGTTATATGATAGACCAGTTCCAACAGAATTACCTACAGCATCCTGTGCTCTTTCATCTGTAAAGTATTTATTTGTAGATCCTTCTGAAACATCATCAGTTCCTAATGTACGTGAACCTCCAAGTGAAACTGAAGTGCCATTTATTGTGATTGATGAATTTGTAAGTTTTTCGTTTGCAATTGATCCTGCAAGCATTGTATTTGTTACAGTGCCTGTATCTCCAGTTGTTATAACTGTACCACTTACGTTTGGTAATGTAATAGTGCGATCTGCTGTTGGATCTTCTACTGTAAGGGTTGTTTCATAATCATTTGCCGTTGCACCTTCAAAGGTAATTTGTGTATCAAATACACCAACTGCTTGTGGTGCTTTCCAAGCAATACCATTTGTTGCATTAGAATCTGCAGTAAGAATATAATTATCTGTTCCTGCTGCAAGACGTGTTACTGCGTCTGCACCAGATGCTACTAGTAAATCACCTTTTGCATCTACTAATGCTTCTGTTAATATATCGTGGCCGTTTACAGTTGCAGTTGATCCTTCAACTACCAGCCCCGCTTTTACTCTAAAGTCTTTTGTTACGGTTGCCATCTTTTATCTCCTAGGTTAGGCCTTTAACCCCATACGCATATATCGTAGAGTTATAGGTGTGGTTCCCCCAACTGGAACAACAGTTAGTGAAACTGTATCTCCAGCCCTTGAAACAGAGATGGTGCCAATATTCCCATCATTTTCAATTGTTGCATATTCGCTAACAGATACTCCTGATCCATCAACCAATATGTTTAATTCTGTAGAGTAGTACTTGTTTGCACCACCTGCTACATATTTAATGGAAATCATATATTTCATTGATCGCCATTCGCTTGCGGTAAAGTTATCAAAAACTGTTGAGTTTTCAATACCATTAATTGTTAACTCATTATTACCATCTGATCCAAGATCAGTTGACCTTGCAGAAGCACTATCAATTAAGTCTACATAGTCTTCTTGCGTTGGTCTATCGCCAGTCTGAAACTTGGTTTTAATGTTTGGAATTGATACCTTTGCCATAGGGCAATTATATCATTATGTTAAAGAATATAATTAGAAAACCCAATTATCTGGATACCAATTCCAGGTGGGTTTGCTGGATCATATCCTTCAATTCCTATATTTGTAAGGCTAAGCCTAAAAGGCAAAATTGATGTTGGTGTAATTATTTTTGCATAATTTACTTTTTGAATGTTTGACGGTATTGGCTTTAAATCAGAAATTGCTATTGTGTTTGCTAATGTAGCAATAGCAATAACTGTGCCCAAGGCAGCATTAGATATAGTTGAGTTAAAGGGTTTTATGTTGGATATAGTTTTTGTTGGTTGTATATTTTCAGCATTAAACGTGTTTGATATATTTGTAATAATTGTAGTAGCCATTTATTATGACTCCTGATCTGTAATCTCACCTATCATTGTCATTTCACCCTGACATACGGTCCAAACACGAGTAGCATCAGATAACTGAACATCAAATACATCGCCAGTTCTTAATATTTTTGATTGTGCTGGAGATAATGTAACAGTAAATTCTCCCGCATCATCAAACTCTGTTGCATATGGAGTTAATGTAAATAATAAATCATCCCCAATATTATCTGAATACCTTCTAAAATCTGCATGAATATCCCAACCACTAGTATCTCCACTTTCTTCGTTTGTATAATCTAGTGGGTTTCCAAGATCATCTTCTACATAAATTCTAAATGAAGCACTATCTCCAATAACAACTGTCCAGTTAACTAGTGGTGGAATATTTCCAAGATCATATGTTGCAGGAGCCGTAGGCTGAGGTGACATTGCCGATTCATTAGGATTACGATATTGTGCCATAGTTATATCATTATACCACTAACTAAATATATATTTAAAAATATTTTAACTTTATTGCACAAACTTGACTCATTTGCCAAATCCATGTTATAATTAATATATGCTACCTACTGGTAGCATTTGTTCTCTAGGAGGTATTTTACAATGAGAGAAGCAAACGTTTGGTTAGGGGTATTATCGTTGGTTATCTGCAGTACCGTTTTTTCGGCTACTGCAAATGCAACAAATGAAAACAACTTACTAATTAAAGAATCCGTAAAATCTGCCACCCAACAGGTGGCTTTTTTGGTTTCTAAAGAGAAAAAACTTGAAAAGTATGAAAATGCCCATAATTTGACTGATGGGCAACTAGTTGATATGTTAAAGGCTGTAGGGTTCAAAGGAAAGGCTTTAAGGTCTGCTTGTGCCATTGCAAAGGCAGAGTCTAATGGTCGTCCACTGGCTTTCAACGGTAACGTAAAGACTGGAGATAGTTCTTATGGTGTATTTCAAATAAATATGCTTGGAGAACTGGGGTCAGATCGTAGAGAAAAATTTGAACTGGATTCAAACGCTGAGTTGTTAAACCCAGTAATAAATGCAGAAATTGCTCTTCACATGACTAAGGGTGGAGCAGATTGGTCTTCATGGAGTTCTTTAAATGGAAAAAGATATCACGAGTGGTATAACAAGTATCCATGTAAGCAATAAAATTTAATAAAAAAATAACCCCCATTGGATTTTTCCTTTGGGGGTTTATTTTATTTAGTTATTAAGTAATAGTTTACTCTGTTGGAGTTTCTTCCGATGGTGCTTCTTCTACTGCTGGTTGTTCAAAAACTCCACCTACATAGCCTAATCCTATGTGTGCAATGTTTGTTTCTTCTGTAACCTCTATGCAGTTGCATGCAGTAACTGATTCTGCAATATCTTTTGAAGCAGCAACTATAATATTTGTAACAACATTATTTTCTATAACAGCATATGTTTTCATTTTTTTCCTTTACCCGTAAATGTAAACTTGGCCAGCAGCGCCTGCTTGACCAGGACCTGGATCTTGTGTCCAAAGGCTATGACCGCCACCATTACCACCAGCAGAACCACCAGTTAGTTGAGTTGTAATCTGCCCAGTTCTTGCCAAGGCTGTATTTGATGGAGGTAAAGCACTTAAGGTTGTTGTTCCACTTGCATTGCCAGTATTAGCAGCAGGATAAGCACCATTTGCATTGCTCACACCGCCACCACCACCTGTTACTACAAGTGCATTAACGTCAAAAGTTGTTGTTCCTCCTGTACCACCAGTATTGCCAGGAGTTGGGCTTTGGCCCTGTGCTCTTGTTCCGCCAGTACCACCAGCACCAATTGCTACTGCATATGTTGATCCTGGAATAACTTGAACCCATGCTCCAGCAATTCGTCCTACTCCACCTGGTGATTGTTGTCCACCACTACCTGAGTATCTATTACCAACGCTACCGCCAGCACCGCCACCTGATGCTCCGTGAATAGACACAAAAACTTGTGTAAGTCCTGCACCAACAGTAAAGTTGCCACTTGATGTTAATGCTGAAAGAAATCTTTGTGGTGAGCCTGTAGTTGAATCAATAGCCATTATGAATTCTCCGATCCAAATAAATTAAATGCACACTTTCCATTTATATCAAGAACAGTTACAACATCTGTTGCTCCTAAAGTTATTCCAATTGTATATGCTTGGGTTGCATTTGCTGAAACCTGAACATTATAAAGTATATAGTGTTTATCTTCTAGAGTTGCTCCTGCTGGTCTAACTGCAACCCGAATTGATGTAGCATCTTGAGTAAGATTTGATACACAAAGTGTTGAAACTACAGCATAATTACCAGATCCAGTTGGAACGGTATATAAGGTTGTCTCTGTATTTGCAGTTGGCTTAGACTGTCCTAAGACCTTGTAAGTTACTGCCATTTTAGGCTCCCATCATTAAAATAACTTGTGTCATTGCATCTGGGCTTTGTTCCCATACGGATATTGTACCATTACTTTTTAAAAATTTTTCTGTTTGTCCTACTGGAGATGGAAGGACTGTTGTCCAACTGCCACCAATATAAACCTGTATTTCATTTACAGTATCTCCACCAGCATTTTGTCTTATTATACAAACTGTTCCTGCTACTGGCGACGGAATTGCCGTATCTCTTGCTGATGGATTAAGAAAATTATTAGTACCCTTTTGAGCAATAGAATGCTCTGCTGTTGTAAATGTTGATAGGTGTGTATGAAGTCCCGTCCATTCAAATGTTCCAGAAATATCTGTTTTTCCAGAAACTTGATACCACGTATCATTTCCTTCATTGTAAATATATGCTGCTTTTCCATCTGAATCAAATGATGTTGGCACTATGCACCTATCTCATCCCATGTAGAGGTATCCCCATTATAAACATACATTTTTAGTGGACTAGATCCTTTATCAACCCAAAGTAGTCCATTTGCTAGATTTGTTGTTGGTGCTGTTGCTGTATAAACAGATGTTGCTGAATAATATCCAACTCCAGCAGATGAATCTGTGTCTACCCAAATATATCCATTTGGTATTCCTGCAGAAAATGCTGTGAAGGCTGCTGCAGTAGGAGCGGTTGTGCTTGCTCTAGAAATATCTCTTGCTGCTTCTTCAAGTGTTGCATTATCATCTATTTGATTTTGTAAATCATTAATTGTATAGGCAATAGATGGATTTAATAGTTCTTCTGGGTCAGTTTCTGCAGTATCAAAATCATACGACCCATAGTGATATGCTTTTAAAGCATCCTGAATATTAGCATCATCTATTAATGCTGGAATCTTTGTTGGGACTAAGTTTCCTATGTTTTCTACAGCCATTGGGTCTCACCTCTTTTAAGATTATACCATTTTTATCAAACTATAGAGATAAATAGGTGTACTGTTTTGTTTCCTGTAAGTGCTGACCAACTACCACCGCTATATTGAACTGCGTCAAAATTTATTACTAAATTTGTTCCAGCCCCTGCTAAAGCAGGAATCTCCATTGATGAAGCAATGGGGTTTGCCCCCTCAATTTGAAACTGAACATTAAAGTTTGAAGCGGTAAGTGGTGAACCACTAACTGTAACTATGTTTGATATTGGAATAGTTATTGATCCTGCTCCAGAAGAAAATGATATTGTTTCTACAGCAGAATATATTGCAGGATTCATATGTAAAACTTGTACCCAAGTGTTTCCTCCTGGCTGAGAAACGTATTGATAAAGGTATCCGTAGTCTTGTCCAGGTGAAACATCTATATACATATCATTTAATATAAGTGTTTGACCAAGCAGTGTGCCACTTGATGTTTGAGCGTTTGGCTCTCCAGAGCCTACAATAAATTTGCTTCCACGAGTTCCTTGTGGACCTATATCAACTAAAACATCAATAGTTTCTGGTGGACCTAACACAACTACATCTTCAGTATTTAATAATACATCTACCACTATAATGCTCCAGTAATATCATCTGTTACTGTGATTGTCCCTGTTAAAAGTGTATAGATTTCGGATGCTCCAGAGTCTATTTGAACATCATATACATAAGTTCCTGGACTAAGATCTCTTCCAACACCTGGAAGAATGGTACAAGTTACCGTATCTGCACTTGCATCAACAACCGCTTGTGCTTCGTACTGTGTGCCACTTTCACCTCTTGCTGTAGCAATAAAAAAATCTGAGTTAAACCCAGTTAAATCAAATGCTGAACCATTTGCTGTTTTTGGACGTATCACAAATTCAGCGGTATCACCACGATAGTAATTAAAATTATATGAGCCTGGAAATGCCATTAGTCCTCCTGCTTAATTATACCACTAAGAAACTGATATATAGATACCTTTTAATATAACTGTACCCTCATTATCTGACCTAATTTGTGGTATACCACCAAAAATTTTTACATCCCTATTTTCTATAAATATGGTTTGAGAAAACGAAAAATCATAGGAGTATTGATATTTTAAACTTCCAACATATCCAGTAACTGAGTGCTCATCATCTATAGAAAAAGTTCTAATCCATAATTCTGTATTATTTACGTATGTTTCTACCTCTAAGTCGTATCTAATATTAACTATGGCTCCGTGCTGAACTGCTTTAAAATTAATTTTTTTTGCAACTTCATTTATAAGCGCTACAGATTTTCTAGGAAGATATTTTTCAATACTGTTGTCTTGATCTATCTGCAAAAATATTGATACCCATCCATCATCTCCTCTTGTTGGGCCAATTTTAGTGGTACTTTTGCTTTTATTTTTATAATAAGCCCAGCCTGGGTATTGTCCAGAAGCACTATCGTATACATCAGCACCTCTTCCTGGCTCTCCACGTTCTCCTTGTGGTCCAGGTGGACCTTGCTTTCCAGCATCTCCCTTTTCACCTTTAGGGCCTTGCTCTCCTTTTGGACCTTGTGGGCCTATTTCGCCTTTTTCTCCTTGCATTCCAGGAACGGCAATGTATTCTATTAACTTTTCTTCTTGTACTGTTTCTGAATATTTTTTCTTTTTAGGAAAGTCCATGCTCTTAGCCATGACTATTCCTAAACTACTTTATTTTTGTTTTAAATATTTTTTTACCAATTTTAATAACTGGTGGTATTAGTGGTGTTGAGGTTGATACCTTAATGACTGTCATTATAGTCCTGGAGTTATATCACTAAGGACACAGATCGTTCCAAGAACTGGGGTCCATACAGTGTCTGCATCTACTCCACTGCCACCCTCTATAGTTACTTCTAAATCAAATTTTAACTCTGCAGCAACTTGCTTATATGCTGTTCCCCAGTTTGCTGTTACTGATGCTGGTGCGGTAATTGTGACTATATGTCCATCTGCATCTACTGTTAGGTCATCCAGCACGTCTCCAACTGGATCATATGATGTTGCTTTATATGTCCAATCAGTTGTATCAAACCCTGTAATTTCATCATCTTCTAGGAATTCTATAACTAGGGTTGCTGTGTCTCCACGGACCACTGTCCATTGAATGTTGGCTGGTGTAGCACCAAATTTTTCTAT
>Ga0315909_10000674_pt1 | contig 45924 bp, 42 predicted proteins | sample LakEriMetagenome_11_FD_203527 | JGI IMG/M metagenome (GOLD analysis project Ga0315909, IMG submission 203527) | Freshwater fungal communities from buoy surface, Lake Erie, Ohio, United States - Buoy 2 MA125 | ecosystem: Environmental > Aquatic > Freshwater > Lake | place: USA: Lake Erie, Ohio... | reverse complement strand
CGAAATTCAACGCTCTCTTACTGTAATGGTGTACGGAGAGAGCAAGGTTGGTAAATCAAGTCTTGCTGTCACCGCACCTTACCCACGACTCATGCTTGATGTAGAAGGCGGTCACAGGTTCTTGCCTATCGTCGTCAAGTATTGGGATCCATTGCGAGAGGAACCACCTCTAGCAGACGGTACTTGGGACACAGTTGTAGTTACAGTTCGTGATTACGACACAGTGCTCAAGACTTATCAGTGGTTGCAACTTGGAAAGCACCACTTTAAGAGTCTAATTATTGACTCAGTATCTGAACTTCAAGTTAAATGCTTGGAGAACATTGCTGGTGTTAATCAAATGACTCAGCAGCAGTGGGGTGAATTGCTTCGTCATATGGGTGGTCTTTTGCGAGATCTCCGTGACTTAACTATGCACCCAACTAACGCACTAGAAGCAGTAGTGCTTACTGCAATGGCTAGAACTGATAAGGATGGTCGTTATCGTCCATACCTTCAAGGACAGCTTGCAATTCAAGCACCATACTTCTACGACATTCTGGGAGCAATTACCGTTGAAGAACGGATGAACCCAGATCCAACTCAACTGCCATACAAAGTTCGTCGTATGTATGTTGAGAGAACAAATCAATACGAAGCTGGCGAGCGTGTCCAAGGACGACTCGGCAAAATCGTAGAGCAACAAGACATGTCAATTGAGCGAATGCTCGACATTGTTTTTGGACCAAAACAAGCAGCGGCAGCTGAAACAACAACACAGAAAGAAGGCACTAAGTGAGTTCACGCAATTGGGCAGACCTCATTAAAGATGCTGGTGACTCAGGAAGTTATGAGCCACTACCAGACGGCGACTACGATCTCGTAGTCGTTGAAGCAACTGCGACAACTTCGCAATCTGGCAAAACCATGTTCAAAGTAAAGGCGCAGGTTGAGGGCGGAGCCCACAATAAGCGTCTTGTATGGGACAACCTAGTTGTCTCACCTGATTCTCCAGCAGCGCTGGGAATCCTATTCAAGAAGTTCCATGCCATGGGAATTGGTCGTGGATACTTCGACAACAATCCAACAAATGCTCAGATCGAGCAAGCACTTATAGGTCGTAGATTCCGTGCACAGATTGGTAGCCGTCTATATAACGGCGCTAAGAAGAACGAAATCAAGAACTATTACCCAAGCGCACAGACAATTGCTGCAATGAACGGGGAGACACCCGCTCCAGCAACTGCTGCTGCACCTGCACCAGCTCCTGCTCCAGCGCCAGCCCCTGCGCCAGCGCCAGCACCTGCTGCTGCCCCAGCCGCTCCGTTCTAGCTGGTTTTGCTAGGTTGCTGCCCAACGAAAACCGTTGGGCGGCAATTTAGTAAGCCAAGAAAGTAAACATGAAGATATTCATAACTGGATGTACAGCTTCTCAAGCTTCTAATAAGAACATAATTAGACACCCATCTTTTACTGGGCTTTTATCTAATGCTATGTCAGAGCTTGGTCATGAAGTTGTAGTGAATTATCCAAGATTTGGTTACACCAAAGAATATCTAGACTCTTTTGATCTTATTTTTGTAGGTCTATCTTCTCCTAGCAACATATCTGCTCATTATTCTCACGGAGCTTTTGCTATAGCTGAAACAGCTAGGGAGCTTGGAAAATTAAAACTTGTTATTGATATGCCAGAGCCTCAAAGAATTAAAAACACTATTAGGGACTTTTACAACAAAACTGATGATTTTTATAAAAGCTTCTACCAAAGAAGAGTTCAATACCAAGACTCTTTAAAGAAAGAAAATAGAGAGAAGATAGATTCTTTTATAAACCACTTACACACAGAACAATGGGAAGAATCTTATGTCCCAAGCATGCCTTGGTTTACTAAATCTGTAGTAACCAAAGCACTACCTAATCTATCTGAAGAGAATATAGTGACTCTTTGTTATGACAGGGTTCTTATAGACTCAGTAGAAGACAGATTAGAACCTATATACGGCAGCTATTGGTGTGCAGACAACGCTAAATCACAGTGGACAAAGAAGATATCCAAAACTATACAGTTTCCAATTCACACAACTAGATACAATAACTACAGCACAAATGAAACTATTGTAGAAAAAATAAAAAATTCAACTGGAACACTTATCAGTACATATCAGGGAGGCGATCCTTGGTGGTCTGTTTCGATCCCCCAGACACTTATGGCAGGAGTTCCTGTAGTAACTGACTGGCGTCATACCGCAGAGCTAGGAGCAGAATGGGCGTATTTACCTTCGACGATAGAGGAAATGAGCCCAGAAGAAAAACTAATAATGGCTCAGAGTCAAAAAGATTTTTACAGAGAGGCAGCTCCTTCATACGAAGACTCTCTGGAAAAGACGGCACGAGCTCTGGACAACCAGAGCAAGTTGTCGTTAGTCTAGGCAAAACTGTACGAAAGGACAGCGAGATGGCCAAAGTAGATATGCCGTGGGTCAAGGAACAATTGACCAACAATCGCACAAAGCGAGTCGTTGGGGATCATGTTCTTGCCCTACTAGAAAAATGGGAGGATCTAAAAAATACAGATCCAGACCCAAAGAAAAATGAAGCTAACCTAAGTCAGATTGTTGAAATATTCAGCAAGCTAGCTTTAGGACACGCTATTGTAAAAGAAGATAAAAACGAAACTTGGGTTCCAGCTCAAGCTGGTCAGATTGTTGTAGCTGACGAAGTAAGAGTCAAGTGGAACGCTTTTGATGGAGATCAAGGAAAGATTCACAATGGTCGTCGTGGCAAGGTTGTATCTATTAGATACGGTGACATCATTGTAAAAACTACCGATGGAAAAGAACCTATGTTGGATGGGTTCCACTACACTCCTCAGCAGCTAGAGAAGAGAATCTCATAATGAAAGTTGCTACTTTTATTTTTGAAGTCGAAGGAGATTTTTATGAAGATCTCATTGAGAAGTCAGAAAATAAGATAGCTGACTTTATCGATAAGCCACTCGACCAGCTAGGTAAGCATGCCAGCTACGAGATAGATATATTTGAAAACTCTGAAAAGATAACAACATACAATGCTAAAGTGACGGCGAGGATAAAAAATGTCTGAAGAGACAATAAAGGCTGAAACTAACGAGTACGCAAAACAGATTACCGACACTCCCTATCGTGTAGAAGCTTTGCGTGAAGCTGCTCGTATAACAACTCAGGACAGGAACGCTAACTATGGTGGACCTGAAGAGAACTTCACCAGAACAGCAAAGATCTGGTCTGTAATACTTGGTCAAGATATCTCTAACGAACAAGTAGCCATGATGATGGTTGGTCTTAAAATGGCTCGCTTTGCTCATGGATCTGGATTCCAACCAGATACTTGGATCGACATCGCTGGTTATGCTGGCTGCGGTTATGAGGTAGGAAAGATAGAGTCCGAAACATCTAAATAGTTAGGGAGTGCAAGTGTCTAAGTTGACACCACCTTGGGAGTTCAAAGAAGCCCTCTGTGCTCAGGTAGGTACAGAGGTCTTTTATTTAGAAGATAGAGATGAAGTAAGAGAAAGAGCCAGACAAGCTGACTACAGCATGGCAAAAAGAGTCTGTCAAAGCTGTGTACATCTTATAGAGTGCGGCGAGTGGGGTATAAATAAAGAAAGATTTGGCCTTTGGGGAGGCTTTACTCCTCAAGAAAGAAAGCTCATCAGGAGAAGTAGAAACATCCTGATAGAGGAAGAGTAGACTAGTAACCTAACCTATTAGAGAGTAGGACTATGGCTGCCGAACCTGTCATAAGTCCATTTCCCGTCTGCGAAGCTTGCTGGATGGAGTCTCATGCGAAGTGGGAACCAGAAAGCATGGATAAAACTGGAAGAATTCTTATGAGGTTAAAAGGTGTAGAAGTACCTCAAAAAATAAACAATGGGACTGTAGAAGTATGTGCCATGTGTGGCGCAGTTACCATAGCTGGGATTTATGAATTAAAGTTGACCAGTGAAGTTTATTTTACAAATAAACCAAGCCCAGATTTTGAAGTAAACATTAGTCCTCCAGAGGAAGATCAGGAGTAGTCAATGAAAGACCAGCGCCCAGGGGAATCTCTTTGGGAAGAATGGCAGGGTCTTGGCTACGACAGCAAAGTTGATTCATCTGTTATTTATTATACTTTTGAACATATAGATTTAGAAAATGATCTTGTTAGAAGAGCTCTAGCTTCAGCTCTACAAAGAGATGGAGTAGCTATTTCTCTTGGAGATGGTTTTGCCATGATCGATAAGAGCGTTCCTTACCACGGTTGGGCAGGATTTGTAGATGATGATCAAGAGTATTCTGTTTGTGATGAACATGGGGAGACAGAGTATGGAGACTTTGTAGACTCTATATTACCTACAACTTGGATAGAAATATAATTAGATAATGACATATATTGACATAATCGTGTCTAATCCGATATTTTAATAGTCTATAGTCTAATATAGTCATGTGTGGAAACCCGCTGACAACCTAAATTGGCAAGAAAACGCTACTTGTGCAAAACCCAGCAATAGGCACGCTTTAAACTGGTTTTTTTCTAAAGACTTCAATGAAAAGTATGCAGCCAAAAATATGTGTTTTACCTGCCCTGTTAGATCCAAATGCCTTCAATGGGCCTTGGAGCATCGTCAGATATGGGGTATATGGGGCGGTAAAGATGAAGTTGATATTCGTAGAGCTCTTTCGGTATCTTATAGCGGAGAAGAAACAAGACGCCGTAGATTTCCTAATTGTCCTTATTGCACAGCTAGGCCATCTAAACTTGAAACATCTGTAGAGCAACTTGAAGGTGGAGGAAGATGGACAACAGCTAAAGTTGTTACATGTACAGAGTGTGGATTTGCATGGAGAAGTCGTACTAGCGCTAATGCTGTAGAAGCGTATAAACTAGAACGAGAAGAAAGAACAAAACAAAGAACAAAGAAAAAGAGGAAAAAGAATGATAAGACCGCAATTTGAATCCTTACAAAATGCAAAAGGTATTGTAGATGTTTTTATGGAAAAACCTCAGAAATATGCGGCAGCTCTAACCTTAGCTCAAGAAGTATTAAGAGAAGCTTCTTATTTATCTCCTTTAGATAGAGAAATAATTGCAGCATACACATCTAGACTTAATAGATGCGAATATTGCTACGGATCTCATAGGGAGTTTGTAAAATCTTTAGGAGGATCTGAACTTGATTTAAATGCCGTAGATAATGCTGGTATGTCTACAGGTCATAGGTTAGATTCTATTTTTAATTATATAACAGTTTTAACAAAAAATCCAGAATATGTTAGTCAAGATATGAAGCTTAGAGTTATGGAAGCTGGGTTTACAGAAGAAGAACTAAAAGATGCTATAGCTGTATGCGCTGCTTTTAATTTTTACAATAGAATTGTAGAAGGTCATGGCATTGACTCTAATTCAGAAACTTGGAAACCATCAGCTGAAATGATAAACAATCACGGATACGATAAAAGATATAAATAATGTTTATTAATAAACCTAAAAAAATTATTTTTAGTTCCGATCCAGTTGTAATTGACATACCTAAACCTGCAAAAAATTTTATACCTAAGTGGTATTCAAAAAGTGAAAGGTATCATGGAGGAGAGCCTCAGTATCACTCAAATCTTAATACAAACAAAAGTGTAAAAACTTGTGTTCCATTTTTAGACACTCTTACTACTGGTTATATGTTTGAACTTTCTATTGATGTTGTTATAAAACAAGAGTTAGATGGCCCTAATTTTGCATCTCCTCTACAACCAACTCCTATAGATGTAAGAAATCCAGCACAGAATCCTTTAATACCTATACCTTTAGGATGTTCTCCACATCATTTTATTTGGAAAATTCCCCACTGCTTTAAAACTCCAAAAGGTTATAGTCTTTTAGTAACTCATCCTTTAAATAGATTTGATCTTCCATTTGTAACAATGAGCGGTATAGTAGATGCCGATAATGCAATAGGAAAAGGAAATTTTCCATTCTTTTTAAAAGATGGATTTGAAGGAATAATACATGCTGGAACCCCGATTGCTCAAATTATTCCTTTTAAACGGGACGACTGGGAGTCAGTAAGAGACGATTCTCTAAATTTAGAAGGAGAAAAAAGAAATTTTATGGCTGCTAGAACTATAAAAGACGGGTACTATAAGCTTACATCTTGGCACAAAAAAGAGTATAACTAAGGAGATAATGATGTTAAAACCAATGATTAGAGTGTTTGTAACAGGACACACTTATGCAGAAGTTAGTGAGAAAGCAAAACTAGCTATTGCTGAATTCTTTGATGAAAAAGAAGAAAACATTGAAAAAATTTTTACAAAGTACGATGTGGAAATGAACATCGAGCAAAATAATACACATGAAGGTGATCCTTGGTTTGCTCAGTGCTTTGTAAGAATGCCTTTTACAGCTTCTTAAAAAAGAAACTGAGAAGAAAACTCTTTATAAGCTTCTTCAGCTTTATCATACATATCTAAAGCAATAAGGGTTTCTCTGGCTTGATCTGGGTTAATTAAGTTTAACCCAGCCAAAGACCAGTTCCACAGAGGTGCAGAAGCTCCTATATATTCTTCATAATTAAGACTTGAAGGTATTGTATGCTGACACAAAGATAAAATATCTTTTACAAATTCTGTAGAAGATTCTTCTGATTTCATATATTTCCAAAAATCGGTATCTGATCTTCCACCTTTATAATGCATAACTAAAAAATCACAATAGTCATCGTAAAGTTTTCCCCTTTTTTTATTGTAAAATTTTCTATTTATTTCTGTGTTAGTTTTTTCAACCGTTTGAGTCAAATAATCGTAACAAAAAACCAACAATTGAAGAGTTGTTCCATGTATAGATGTAGCTTCTAAAGGCTCGCTAAAAGCTCCAGCAAGTCCCAAAGATAGACAATTGTTTTTCCACAGCTCTTCTGCTCTTCCAGAATCAAATTTTATAAGCTTTATTGGTTTTATCTCTCTGCCTAAAACTTTTTCTACTTCTTCTTGGGCTTTTGTTTCATCTGTATGTTCGCTACTAAAAACATATCCAGCCCCTCTTCTACTTTGTAAAGGGACATTCCACATCCAACCGTGATCTAGAGCATGCGCTGTAGTGACAGGTTCATAATTAACACCCTCTTCATAATCTAAAAGAAAAGGAAGAGCTCTATCTACTGGCAAATGTTTTTTATAGTGCTTCCATTTATAGCCAAGTTCTTTCATTAAAACTCTTCCAAAACCAGTGCAATCTATAAAAAAGTCTCCTTCTACTTCTGACCCGTCTTCTATCTCTACACTAGTAATGTTTCCAGATGAATTTATGTTTACTTTTTTAACTATAGAATCTATACAAGATACAAAATCTCCTATAACTAAAGACTTTAAATATTTTCCGACTTTGTTACCATCAAAATGCAAAGCTCCACCATAAGGAGGCATTCTCTCTATTTCATAAGATTGACCTATGTATGAAGCTAAATGTATTTTTTCTGATCCAAATTTAGATAAAACATAATTGAATATAATATCTGGAGACATAGTTTGTGTAGGACTGCCGTCTACAGGAGCAAAATACGAAGTTCCATCACCTTTCCAATTGACATGTCTAATACCCATTTTTCTAGTGCAGTCTGTATTAGCTGCAAAATCTTCTAGAGTAGTTCCTGGATCAAAATATTTACCCATGAGTATGTCATAAAAAAGTCCAGTAGAAACTTCTCCAGCTCCAATAACACCTATTTTCGAGGATTCGATTACAATTATCTTGTGTTTATTAGGTTGAGATTTTGCAATAATATATGCAGCTAACCAGCCAGCTGTACCACCACCAACGATTACTATGTTCATTGAGTGTTTTCTTCTTTCCAAGACTGTGCACAGAACATTAAATTATCTTTTAATCTTTGGTTGTCTGGTTCTATATTAAGAGCATCTTGTGCATGCTGCAAAGCATCTTTATATTTTCCAAGGTTCCACGCTGCAATAGCAGCAAAATCATGAGGAGCAGCTCCCCAAGATTCAGCTTCGCAAAGATACTCAAGAGGTTTTTCTGTTATAGCTAAAGCTTGCTTTGCACATTCGTAAGAATTTTTCCAATCCTTACGCTCATAGTACATTTTTGTTAAATCTACCCAAGGCTCTCTTCTTCCAGGCGCTTGATCGATTGCCTTACGGAACCAGAACTCTGCTTCAGCTGGAACGCTCTTTCCAATAAAACGCATTGAAGCAGCTCTTTCTGGTGCCCAATGTGCTGTAGGAAGCTCTAAATGTCTCTTAAGTTCTCTAGCAGCTTCTTCATATTGACCGTAGAAATACAACTCTCTTCCATAATAAAAAGCATTTCGATCATTCCATGGATCTTCTTTTACAGATAAAGCAAGCAAAGGAAGGTACTGAGAACGAGATTTACTTGGGTCTGGATGATGATGAGTTTCTATTGCATCTGTCCACTCTTGAACTTCTTCCATTCCATAAACATATAAACACTCATGAACTGGATGACGCCAACGATACCCTTTACGAGTGTGAATGTGGTCGTAACTAAATTCAAGTCCAGGTGTTCCGTCTTCATTAAAAGACCATATGTGTTTGTATCTAGGTCTTGTCACCCCGCGTTTCCATAGGTCTTCTAAAGGCTCTCTCCAGTTTGGAGTTATAACTTCATCCATATCAAGAGATATACACATATCAATAAAATCTGGAAGTAAAGCTAGTGCAGCATTTCTAGCGTCATCAAAACGCCACGGGGCTACTTTTATATTGTGAACAACAATTCCAAGTTCTCTAGCACGCTCTACAGTTCCGTCTGTTGACCCAGTATCAGCAATCATTAAGTAATCGGCATCTTTAGCAGCTTCAAACCATTTATCAACAAATTGACGCTCATTTAGCGCGATTGTGTATATAGCTGTTTTCACTATACTACCTTTCTATACCAAGCTTGATATTCTTGAAAAATAAGTCTAAGTCTATCTCTATAGATACTTGAAAAAGAATCTATCGCCATTTTAGGTTCATTTTGAGGCCCAAGCTGTGCTGACCATTCATAGTCATCAAAAGCTATGATTCCACCAACATTCAAACATTCATAAGAATTTACGGCATCTTTTATAACACCATAAGCAGTATGATCCCCATCTACATATATAAAATCAAATTTTTCAGTGTTGTATTTAAAAAAATGGTCACTAGTTGCCTTATATTTTATTATTTTTCCACTGTCTCTAGCTTCCTGTGTTTTTCTGTCATACTCTTTTTCTACATCATTCCAGTCCCATTGTTTATGTAAAGGCTCATCAGAACCTTCCCATGTATCTATATCAATTAATTTTGAGTCTTTATGGGTTAATAAATTTTGATAAAGCCACATAGAAGCATCTCCTGTATATGCTCCTACCTGTAAAAAATTTACTGGTTTATCTTTATAATCTTTTAAAAGATGAGCAACAAAATTTTCCATGCCGTCAGATAAAAACCAATTTGGGTAATATTTTGTCTCTTCCATCTTTTCTCTTTCTTATTATACTAGTTTAGTACGGTGTTCCTCCGCTAAAACTACCATGAGATGCTCCAGTCCAAAAGCCGCCACTCGAGCCATCAAAATAACTTCCTACAGAGTTGGCTTTTTCTACCATAATAGAGTCTACATAGTAAATATCTCCAGAAGTAGTTGAAGAAGTAGATACTCGTATAATAAAATAATCTGCAACTGAGTTTCTAGTAAATGTACCAGAAATTCTTGTCCAGTTCCCATTATCACTCAAAGAAGTTGTTCCTACATTGCCGCTAGATACTGTCCCACTAGCAGCAAGACTTTCATATTGAAGATGTCTTAAAAAGTAATTTGAAGTAGTAGCTCCAGTTCCTAATTTTATATACGCACTTACTACATATGTACCTTGACCTCCTAAGAAAGGTATTCTAGAAGTTGTTTGAAATCCACTTGCAGAAGTATTAGTAACTTGAAGCGCCGCTGATCCAGTATTTGATTCTGAAGTTACTCTTGTGAGAGTTGCGCCTCCAACTGACCCCCACCCAGAAGCGTCTACCTCAAAAGAAGGATTAGAAATATAATTTATTCTATAACCAAGAGCTATAGCTTCTGCAGGATTTTTAAGTGATCCAGCTCCGCTAAGTATTCCTACTGTACTTGGCATTAGCTAAGCGCCAAGTCTCCAGTAAGCAACCACTCGTTTGTCCCCAATTTAATTATAGAAGCGGTTGAGTACTGGGCTCTAAGTTTTGCGGTAGGAGTAGCTCTTACTGTTACTCCAGTATCTCCAACTACAGTAACTTGTCCAGATCCATATTGAACAATATCTACTCTTTGACCAACACTGTATGCTGCAGAAGAGTTTAGAGGAACAACAATATTCATTGCACTTGATTTTGTGCATTGAATAAGAGCACCAGCATCAGTTAGCAAAAGGGTGTATGTATCACCTTGAGCATTAATAGTTTGAGCTGTATCCCATTGGCCTGTTGCACCCGTAGCACCAACAGCACCAGTTGGACCTGTTACGGATGGACCAGTCGGCCCAGTCGGACCCGTAGGGCCAGTTACTGTAGAAGCAGCTCCTGTTGGCCCAATATTTCCTTGTGCACCTGTCGCTCCTGTAGGACCAGTTGGGCCTGTATCACCAGTAGCACCAGTAGGTCCACCAGAAGGACCAGTAGATCCTGTTGGACCAGTTGGTCCAGTCACTCCTGGGCCAGTTGGTCCAGTTACTCCTATGGGTCCTGTGGCACCAGAAAACTTTCCAGCATTAGCCCACTCTGAATTTAAATCGCTCCATATATATAAATCTTCACCTACTACATACGAGTCTCCTATATTACCTGTTGGATTATCTGCTTGTAGAAGGCCAAGGCTTGCATAAGTACCTAACACAGTAACGCCAGATCCTTGCGGACCTGTTGGTCCACTAACTCCTTGAGGTCCTGTTGGTCCTAGTGGTCCAGTTGGTCCAGTAGGTGCAACAGTTGCTATTGTGTTAAAACCAGAACCTGTATAAAAACTTACAGCATTAGTTAAGCTATTTACCCACATATCTCCAACAGCTGGAAACCCTGGTGCTGTTGATGCATATGTAACATTTGCTCTACCAGTACTTTCAAATACTGCAGAAGCAGAAAAAGCTACATCCGAAGTGCTAGCTGCAACATAAATTTTATCTCCTACAGTTAGAGCAAATCTAAATGTCTCAAACGACTGTCCAACACTAACTTGAAGAGAATTTACAATATAAACTCTTAAAGATGGATCTCCACCAGAATCTACTGGTTCAATGTAAACAGTAGCGCCAGCAGTTACGCCTCCTTTATTAGTTATAATAACTGAAGCAACGCAAGTTACATCTGATGTAGCCATTAGTGACAATGCATTAGCTGCTGGAGTAGATACACCTAATCTTTTTGCTGGCATTTATCTATCTCCTTAAATGCTATTCAATGATTTATGGGTAATGGTACCAACCATACCAGCGTGAACACTACATATATATCTGTAACCGCCAGAAGCTGCTGCTATAGGAACATTCCAATAAAGAGTTCCAGCAACTTTACCTTGAGCGCTAGCATCAGTTGTAACAGTTCCAGCAGAATCAACATGTATTAGTCCTGTAGAAATATCAGCAAAACCAGATCCAGTATCTGCTTGTAACTTAAAAGGATGTCCAGCATTAGCTAGATTAAAAGCTATTGTAGCTCCGCCAAGAGCAAAAATAGTTGGGTTATCACCAGTGTAATGACTATTAAAGTTATATGCTGTAGTTCCATTATTGCTTACAGCTAATCTTGCAATAGCAGAATAGGCAACTTCATCGATAGTTATTGATGCTGCAGTTGCATCTGATGTTCCGCTAAAAGTAGAAGCCCCTGTTGCACCCGTCGCACCAGTCGCTCCCGTAGGGCCAGTTGGTCCTGTAGCACCTTCTGTTCCACCAATACCTGCTGGTCCCGTTGGACCAGTAGCGCCAGCAGCTCCAGTGGCTCCTGTAGGCCCACCTGACGGGCCAGTTGGACCTTGAGGACCAGTTGGGCCAGTAGCTCCAGTACCAGCTCCAGTTCCTACTTCTTCCCATGCGGTAGATGTTTTTACTTCTAAAGCATCGGTTTCTGTGTTAAATCTTACATATCCAGCTTCTGCAGATGCTGGTCTTTGAGCAGTAGTTCCAGATTCTAAATAAATAGTATTGTTATCACCACGAATTACTTTATTAGTAAAAGTTTGAGCTATATTTTCTGGAAGAGCAGAATCTTCTTGAGCTATACCATTTACACTAAAAGAAGTTGTGTCAACACTTGATCTAACATAAAGAATGTCTCCAGAGTTAACAGCAAATCTAAAAGTTTCAAAAGAGCTGTTTAGAGGTATAGCAAGATTAAATGCAATATACGCATATTGAGTAGATATAACAGCATTAGCAGGTACTACCCAAATACTAACTTTACATGCAGGAGTTGCTGAAATTGCTTTACTAGCAGCTACAACAGAAACTAAGTAAGGACTACTAAATGTTAATAAAGCTGTATCAGTATTAGCATCAGGATTTGATAAACCAAGTCTTTGTATCGGCATCTTGGCCTCCTATGCCTGAGCTTCAGACCATGACATCTTAGCTGATGTTAGCGTTGTGTTACCAGTTAATCTAGATACTGCAATAGTTAAAATATCTGGACCATCTGGATAGATGCTGTCACCGCCAAGAATAGAGTTTGATAACTCGAACAAAGAGCTAACATCTACAGTTGTTGTATCTTCAGCTCCACTAGCACCACCAGCTGCTTTAAAGTTATAAACCTGAACACCTCCAGAAACAGTATCGGATGCCGTATGTTCAACAATCTGAGTTAGTGAAGGAGCATCTACAGAAGTAAAGTTTAGGTTATTCAAACGAGGGTTTAAAAGAAGTTTAGCGTCAACTAACTGAGTTGTTGATATGCCAATTTCTTTCAAACGAAGCTGCATTCGGTTAATAACATCTCTATCTCCAAGTTTTCCTGTCAAACCGCTAGAAACAGAAGGAGAAAGACGAAGAGAGATAAGAGGCTGATAGTTAGGTCCAGAACTATTGTTAAGAGATCCGTCTGGATACAAGAAATACTGATATTGAGTATTTCCTTGAGAAGTAAAATTAAGAACTTCAGCTACTGCAAGACCATTTTCTGTTACAGTTGTTTGAGCTGTTCCAGCTTTAGTAACAGTAAATGTAGTTGCATTAGTTACAGTTACTGTATATGTACCATTTACATCAAGAAGATTAGCATTAGTTATGCCATAAATTCCAACATACATACCATTAGAAAGTCCGTGGTTTGTGTTAGTTACAACAGTAACTGTTGTACCAGCTCTGGCTACAGTTCCTCCTACAGATATAGGTGAAGCAAATGGTGTCAAATGAATCAAGTTAGATGAATTAACAAAAGCTTTATATTTAGTGCTATTTGTTAAATAAGACAAAGTATTTGTGCCTACTACCTGAGTTGCTGGATTAAGTGTATTAGTTCCCGGGAATCCGTTAGGAGCAATTGATTGGAACTGTAAAACATCTCCTGTTCGAAAACCGTGTGTTTGTACAGTAATTAAATCGTTTGCAAGATTTATTCCAGTAGAAGAAAACAACTTTGTGGTAGTTCCTGAAATATTTAATGTCTGGCTACCTTGAGTAAAGAGGTAAGCATTGTCGTCATCAAAACGGCCATCCATCATAACCGAAGTACCCCAGTGGAATAGGTATGGGATATAGGTTGGATTTAGATAAGTAACAACCTCATAGCGAGCTGGCAAGTTACCAGAGCGGAAGTATGATTCATACAAGTTATTGTTGTGAACAAACTCGTGAACATACTGAACCTGACCATCGGTTGTTTTAAAACCAAAGCGAATCTTACCCGCACCGTACCAAGAGTAATCGATATAAGCCATCTGAATCTTGCTTAGATCTAGGTTGTAACCAGTAGGTCCAGATCCATCGCATGGATCCAAAGAAAAATTCTCTTGAGGAATTCTTGTATCAACTGTCTTAGTCATGATAATACCTGATTTAGCAGGAGTAAAGGAGTGAGTAGATGTTGTTCCAACTGAAGAAATATCCACAACTCCTACAGAATCTGGGGAAGCTTTTAATCTAAAAGAGTTATTATTAATTAGATCTATGTAGTAAGTTCTTCCGTTGATAAGACCGCCAATAGGTTCTCCGTCAATAGAGTTATAAACTACTGGCAAGAGATTAGAAAAACCATGTCCAACAAGCTGGAATGTGTCTGTAGATGTTCTAACAACTCCAGTAGTTCCATTGCCTGGATCAAACTCTTTTTCTGTTCCAGAAGCACCTTTATATTCAGGACGAACAGACATACGAGTATTGCTTGTAATCTGAACTACTCTATATGATTGACCACGCATAACAATATAGTCCCCGACTGTAAGCTGGGCTTGGAAACTTGTATTAGTTCCAAAAATCAGTTCTGATCCTTGAAGAGCTGAAGCTGTACCAGCTAATTGTTGAGTAGAAGATCTACGAACTGCATAAAGTTTTTGTCCATCATACTCAAAGAACATGCCGTTCTGGAAGTCAAACATACCTGTACGAACGGCTCCATTTGCCCATGCAGTTACAAAGAACTGAGGGAAACCATATGATCTATTTTCTACAATTGGACTGTTTGATACCATTCTAAATGTAGTTAAATCCACTACTGTTACTTGGAAATTTCCATTGTATACAGTGGAAGTGTTTCCATTAGAATCTTTTGCCTCACTTACTGTAATAGTAAGACCTGAAATCAAACCGTGAGGTCTGCGGGTCTTACATTCAATTGTTGTAGAGCTAAATTGAGTCATACTTTCAAGGTCAATTGAAGGCTTGAAGTTGATACCACAAGAGGTTTGTAGACCCTTACCTGACTGGTAACGGAAATATTTACGAGTCTGACGAACAATCTGACCCCAAGAAGTTCCAGCACCTACAGACATTTCAACACCACCATCAAACGGACGATGTAGAGAGTAACCCTCTGGTCTTACATATACGAATGTTGGGTATGAGTAAGAGACAGCTGAGTATGCGTTTGCATATGGACGATCTACAGTAATCTGAGTGTCAGATCCAATAGCTGTAATTCTACGAATAATAGGTCCGATTGGAGTAGTCTTTGTTAAAGTAAATCCAGATCCAGTACCTTGAGTTGTGAAATCCAAAGCTCCTGTGTTAGCTGTAGCATCAGCAGCAGAGTTGTGAAGTGTTATTTCACTTGAAGATACAGCACGAGTAAAGTAGTAGTATCCATCAACTAAAGGACTTGGAGATACTCCACCGTTTGCTGCGTACACAATTGTGTCACCTGTAGCAAATCCATGAGCAGCTTTAGTGATACGGTTTGTAGTTGTATTTACATCTGCTGCAGCAAAAGTTATAGCTGTAGTAGTATTTGATGGGAAAAGACGGAATCTGTCTCCTACTTTAAGAATCTTAGAAAATGAAGTACCAGCTCCATTTACAAGAACAGAACCAGAAGATACAGTTACAGTACCACCGCCAGTAACATTTCCGTTAATCTGACTTGTAACAAAAGTATGGTTTACACCAGTTCCAAAGTCAGAAACAGTTAATGTAATACCAGCTGCAGCATTATCTGCAGAAGTAGCTAAACGAAGATAATCTCTGTTAACAGAAACTACATAATAATCTGTGTCATCTGTTAGACCACTGATATCTGTACCAGCTTCTCCATTTGAGTATCTAACTTCTGTTCCAGTTATAAACCCGTGAGAAGGAATTTTAAATGTACTTAGATTTAAATCTATAGAAGATCTAGGGTTAAATGTTTTAGTAATTACTGGAACATTGCCTTTAGCTTCTACAGTAAAAGTATTAGCACTTGGAGTTGAAACGATGGTGTAAATTCCATCTGGAGTTTTGCTTAAGGATTGAAGTGAATGCACACCAACACCAGCTGGTGACTCCAGCAGATCAACAGCTGTTCCAGCTGAAGCGTTTTCTGGTGTTGTAGCAAGCTTAATGTTATCTCCGTCAATGAATATGACATAATAAGGAGTCGCAGTTGTTAAACCATTTACAACTGTTTGACCTCGAGAGTCATAGTTTACAAGCTCTCCTTGAAGGAATCCATGTCCTGGAACTGTAATTATGTTGTTAGTAAAGTCTAAAGATGTAATAAGAAGAGACTGAGTACCAGTACCTACACCAGTAATATTTGCAATATTTGTTAAAGCTTGGTTTGTGGCAAGCTTAACAATACTGTTATCAACCTTGATGATGTAATAAGTACCGTTGTTTGTTAAACCAGGGATAGTTGTTCCGCCACCATTTGAATATCTAACGGCTTGACCAGAAACTAATCCATGATTAGGAATGTACAAAGTATCTTCAAGTGTATTAATTGTTACGAAGATAAAGCTGTGTGCAGTTCCTGTTCCAGCAGCTGTAAAATTAATAGAAGTTGGGGAATTTAAAGATGTTTTTAGTTTAATTCTGTTAGCGTCAATAACTTCAGAAATATAATAAGTAGCTTGATCCTGTAGAGGTGCAATTGCTACGCCTCCACCAGTATCATATTGTACTGGCTGATCCACTTGAAAACCGTGGTTGTTAATACTTAAAGTATCAGTTGCAGTATTGACAACAACTTTTCTTATTTGATCAGATGTGGCTGTTTGTCTAGAAGAAGGGATTGTTAAGTTAATAGTAGTAAATGTAGGAGATGGAGTTGTACTCAATCTATATGTAAATGTGTTTACTGTATTAATATAATAAATAATTCCATTAGATAAGCCAGTAGGAGCAGTGCCATTAAAATTAAGAGTTACAGCTTCTCCATTAACCAAACCATGAACTGATGAACTATGGATAACATCGTTTTCTAGATCCATACTAATAGGTACAAAAGCATGTGTAGACGATCCAGCAGGAGCTATTGCAATAGCATTTGTATTATTTTGAGCATCTACTGCTGTAGGATGAACGCTGTTACCAGTTGTAAATGAAGAAATCAATGACAATACAACTTGACCTTCTCCATCTCTATAAGATGAAAGATTTGTTATTGCAGCTCCATTAAATGTAGCAACACCATCAAAAAGACCTGTTGATGTAGCAACATTTGTTGCACTAGAAATAATGAAAGAACCGCCGCCACCACCAGATGCATTAGCTATAGTTGTACGAGCTCCTGGCCCTCCAGAGTAGCCACCACCACCACCAGATTGTCCAGCGTTGTTACCGTCAGATTGTCCACCGCCACCAAATCCACCATAACCGCCAGCACGAGTGTTAGTACTCATGGTTAATCCATCAAGAAATGACCCGCCACCAAAATCTCCAACAGTAGAGTTTTCACCTCTACCATTAAAACCTCCACCACCACCAGAACGACCACCAGCAGCACGACCACCGAAGCTCAAAGCTGTTCCTTGAATACCACCTGTGGAAGAAGTTCCACCTATCTGACTTAATACACCGTTTCTTCCCGCAGTTGTATTTGCATCTGCAGAACCTCCACCAGCAACAAACAAAGGCTCGTTACCAGTTTTACGAACTACAAATGTTCCACCACCAGAACCACTCCATGTACCTGCAGAAACTCCCTTTTGACCGCAAGCAATTGTGATAATTTCACCTTTAGTTAAGGAAACTCTTCCTCTTACACGAGCACCTAAACCTGGAGCTGCTCCTCCAGATCCATCAAAACCAGATGCTCCATAAACATCAAATTCATAAATACCAGAAACTGGAACTGTCCAGTCTTGATAACCTTGAAATGCTCCTTGTGAAATGTAGGTTTCATCCCAGTTTCCATTTGCAGATGTATCGTAAGCAGATCTCATTTGAGCTTGAGTAGGGCCAACTCGACCAGTCTGGCCGCAAGTAGTAAATGTATGAGTATTAGAAGCTAGCGTATATAAAGCTTGAGAACCAGCAAAAGAAGATACAGAAACATTTCGTAAAAAGTATGTATTGCCGCTAGTCAATCCAGTTAATGCAGTACCGTTTGTATAGTATTTAACTGCTTGATTTGAAGGCGTAGAAGCATCAATATTAAGCTTATTATCATAAACTCTTGGTGTATTAAAAGTAATATCTCCAGCAACAGCAGCAGTAATATTAATATCTGATCCACCCTGAGTGGTGCTAAATTTTAATTGCTGGGTGTTTTCTCTTTTAACAAAAACAAGGGTGTCATCTGTAATACCAGTAAGTGCTCCAGTACCAGTTGAATATATAAAACCAGTACCATTTGTAAGAGCTGTAGGTATATTTTCAGCTGTTACACCTGCAGTACCTTTATAGTAAATAAAGTCACTGTCAACATGTACATTTGTTTTACGAAATGTATGAGCTCCAGTAGAACCTACTGCCGTAACATTAATAGGCATTTACTTTATCCTCTATTCTCTGACATAGATAGCGTGTCCGTAGTATGGAGATGATCTATCAGCATCCCATACGCTTGGGTTTCTTCCTGAACCCCAGCCCCAAACATGGTGTGAAATTCTGCTATGTGTTCCAGCAGCGTCAATAACACCGAAACCGCCACCTACTTGACCATACTGCTCAGGAGCAGAGGTAGCACACCATCCAATTTGTGCTGACGCCCATCCGCCAAAACCACTGTTATAAGTATTAAATCCTGGAACATTTGGCCATCCACCAGCCATTCTTGGATATCCATAATCATTTCCATGACGGTCTGATGCAATCTTAAAGCCCCAAAGATTTGCGTTTCTATCTACAATTGGAGAACCGTTTGTAGTATCTGGACGACGGTCTAGGCTGTAGTACCAGAAGCTGGCATTACCAAACAATTGAGTGTTTCCATAAACTGGAGCAGAGTTTTGTGCAACACATGCTCTCATGCTCGTTTGTAGAGAGTTGTGTCTCCAACCAATTCTTTGTGCTCCAGAGCTTGGAGAAGTTCTATTTGGTCTAATCATTACATCTCTAAACTGACATGCAATGTAAACAGGGCTAAATGCATCTGTTCCATCGTCTGCAGCATAATTAGTAACATTTCCACCAAATGCATTATCTATTTGAGACTTAGTGCTGTATGTCCAACCAGCCCAGTCGCCGACAAATACAGCACCAGGGCTAAATGGAGTTCTACTAGCAGATCCGAAATTGTTTGTATCCATTCTTAAAGCAAGCATCCATCCACCGCCGTTAGACTGCATAATGCAATGAACTCTAAATGCAGAATCTGTCCAACCAGTAGGTTTAATCCAATAAGCGCCATCTGGTGCTGCAGGATTAACTGCAAGAATTGCAGTAGCACTTGTAGCAGCTCTAGCTTCACTAGATCCATCTGCTGCAATGGTGTCAGTTACTGTAAAATTGTGAGTATCTAATACAGTTTCTACATAATAATAATTTTGTGAAGCACTTGAAACAAATGAAGTTCCAGCTGCTGGTGGATCGTATCTTAGTAAATCTGCAACTGTAAATCCATGATTTTTTACATGGAAGATATCTCTGTCTAAAGATACACCGATTGCCCTAAATTTTTGAGTACCTGTTCCTCCAGAAATTGAAGTAATAGCTGATCCTGTAGGAGTAGGTTTAATTGTAAAACTGTAAGTATTAGTAGATCCTTGTTGAAAGAATGTATCAATAAAATAAGTTGTATTATTTGTTAAACCGCTAGCAGCAGAACCAGTTGTTGTATAAAGAAGCATTCTTCCTACATACCAATCTAAATCTGCAAGTCCAGAATCACTAGTTACTGTAATCAAGCTTCCACTATAAGAAGTTACTGTTGCAAGAACAGAAGTTAAAACATTTATAGAACCATCATTAGCTCCATCAAATGATTTAGCAGCATCATTTACCACTGTAAGAGTAGTTTGTGTAGATGGGTCAACATTGTTACCAGCAAAAAGACGAGCTTGATTAGCTAATTGAAAAGTTCCTGACATAGCAGATTCTATGTCTATAGCGTCTCCATCTGGAATAGCGCTTACTTGAAATGTTGAAGTTGATGTACCTAGTCCAGTATTTGTTTTTAAAAATACAACTCCTCGCGGGTTAGTAGCAAAATATCCAGTTCCTGCAGTTACAGAGTAGTAAAGAGGAGTACCTAAAGGTCTTCCATTAAAATTCTCTGCTCCATGGCTTACAGTTATAGTGTCAGCAGTAGTACTTACTGAGCTGATATTGCTTGTTATTCCACCAATAGTTGCTGAGTTAGACCAATCAATGTTGATAGAAGCAAGAGTATTTGAGCCATCAAATGTTTGAGCTGTAGCACTGTTTGAAGCGTCAAATGATTTAGCAGCTGTATTAGAAGCTTGAAACTCTTGAGAAATTGTTGAGTTTAGATTCAAAAAATAAAAAGGAGTATTTAAACCAAAACCGTGTGCACTAGGTGTGGTTACAGTTAAGGTAGAGATTGACTCTCCGTCTGTAGTTATACCGTCTGAGTCAGAAATTCTAAGCTGAGAACCTTGAAAGAACTCTCCAGTAATAATAGAAGAATAGAGATCTTCAATAGATGCAGTGGTAGCTTGTATATCTTTGCAAAGATATGTAAAAGTTGTTGTATTTGGAATAGAGTTGATAATGTATGAACCATCGGCAGTAATAGATTTTGTTCCACTAACGCTGATAGGGATACCTACCGCAAGTCCATGATCTAAACCTGTTCTAACAGTAATTTCACGAGTTCCAGCATTAGTAGTAATAGCAATAATGTCTGGAATAGTAGTGTCACCGCTCTTTGAGAAGAACGATGGGGTGTTGTTAATAAGCTCAACTGTTTCCCACTTTGTTGGCTGAAGACCATATTCAAAGTCAGTATCGATTAGGTTTTCTGGCTGCGATACACGCAGCTTAGTAACTGGATCGATAAACTCTTTTGGAAAAGAGATTTCTCCACCTGTACCTGAGCTTCCTGAGCTACCGCCTAAAAAACCGGGCATTAGTTATTACCTCTCTCAGAATAAGATGGATTCGTAGATAGAATACCAGTTTTTACAGACATCAATTTTGAAAAAATCATCTTAAATACCTAACCACCATGATGTGGACATAGCTAATGATCCTTGTGGACCTGTCGCACCAGTAGTACCCTGAGTACCTCCAGCAGCTTCTAAAAATACTCCATTATAAAAAACATAAGTTTTTGCAGTATTAGTATTAAACCAAGCATCTCCATTTACAGAAGTTTCAATTGCTGGCTGAGTTGGTCCAGCAGTGAATTTACCTACAGGACCTGTAGGACCTGTAGGACCTGGAATTTCTGATTGAGCACCTGTTGGTCCTGTAGGACCTGTTTGTCCACGAGGACCAGTTGGGCCTTGCGGACCTGTTACTTGTGAATCTGCTCCAGTGGGGCCTGTAAAACCACGCAAACCTTGTTCACCAGTTGCTCCTTGCGGACCTGTTGGCCCCTGAGTGCCTGTTGGACCCGTTGGTCCTTGAGGACCAGCTACATCTGATATAGGTCCAGTAGGACCTTGAATACCTTGTGGTCCTGTAGCACCTACGGAACCAGTAGCACCTGTAGGACCTTGAATACCTTGTGGTCCTTGTGGACCTGTTGGAGCTACACGCTTAGCTTCCCAAGCAATTCCAGTCCAGACCCAGGTTTGATTATTAAATGTGACTTCTTCACCAACTACTGTTGGCGTAGGAAAATCTATTGCTGCCACTTGGTCTGTCCTTTCTGTGCTCTAGGTTCTATTTTACTCTGGTGTAGGTTCTTGAATTCCAGCGTTTTTCATTCCAACATAAGCATCTGCCCAATGAATTGCTGCAGGAAGAGATTCCCAAGGTCCGCTTTCATCAATGACATTATCTTCATGTAGAACCTGAACATAAGGTCCATCTTCTACTATGATGTAAGAAAACATATTATATCTCTTTTCTATTAGACCGAATAGGTGATTTTTCCAGATGCACCTACCGCCAATCCGTTGTTATTATCTATGTAAACACCATTTATGTTAGAAGTTCCAAAGCCACTAGTTCTTTGAATCCAAGTTATTCCATCAAACGATGTTGCTAATTTTCCAGTGGCTCCACCAGCAATATATGTTCCGTCTGGAGAAACATCTAGCGCTCTAACGCTAGAAGCTCCAAAACTACTGGTCGGAAATGTTTGAGTCCAAGTTGTTCCATTTGTAGAGCTTGCAAATTTCCCTGCTTCGCCAGCTGCTAAAAAATTTCCTCCAGCAGTATTAGTAACTGCAAAAATACTACTTACTCCAAAGCTAGAAGATCTTTGAGTCCAAGTTGTACCATTTGTAGAAGTAGCAAGCTTTCCATCATACCCGACAGCAACAATAGTGCTATTACTTGCAGCTAATCCATTTATAAATGTAGTGCTGAAAGATGAAGTTCTTTGTACCCAGCTTATGCCGTCTATAGATGTAGCTAATTTTCCTGATCCGCCAGCTGCTATCCACAAAGAAGCGCTTGGAGAATAAACAACAGCAAGAACTGGACTTGCTCCAAAACCAGAAGAGCGTGCTGTCCAATTTACACCATCTGATGAAGTAACTATTCTTCCAAAACTTCCACCAGCTACATAAATATTATCTCCATAAGATATACAATAAAGATTGCTATCTACTGCATTACTTTCTCTTTGAGTCCAAGATAGTGTATTAGATGAAGTTGCAATTTTTCCAGAATTTCCTACAGCAATATATGTATCTGTGTCTTGATTATAATAAACAGCATTTATATTACTTAAAGCAAATGATGAATCTTCAACAAGTTGCCATGTTACTGGAGTAAAAGGAAAAGTTAAAGTTGCATGAAAAGCATGAGAGGCTCTAAGCACATTACACCGTTAGATTTCCGCTTAGCAACCACTCATTAGCTCCAAGTTTAATTAGAGAGCCAACAGCATATCTAGCTTTGGTTGTAAATCTTGATCCTTCGCTTCTTATTACAGCTGAGCCAGTAGCACGAACAGTTACCTGTCCAACGCCAAGTTGGGTGAATAAAATTTGTGTTCCAATTGGAAATGTATACCCATCTGTACCATCTTGTGCAACATCTAAAAATAACGCAGAAGAGCTGTTCATTTTTACAATTGTTGCTGCATCTTCGGCAATCAAAACATGTGAAACAAGTTTAGTAGGGCCAGTGACTTCAAAATTAGCTGGTCCTGTTGGACCTGTAATTCCTGGGCCTGTTGGACCAGTAGCTCCTTGAGCTCCTGTAGCACCTGTAGGACCTGGCACGGTTGAAGTTGGTCCAGTAGCTCCAGTAGGACCTGTCACAGATGGACCTGTAGGACCAGTTGGGCCAACAATTGGACCAGCATTTACCCAGCTAGAACCGTTCCAAACATAAAGATTTCCATTTGCAGAAACAATGTAAGCATCGTTTACAGTATTACCGACTGATGGAAGATTTCCTACAGTAGCAACTTGACCTTTAACTGTAATTGATGTTCCTTGTGGACCTGTCGCACCAGTAGGGCCAACTTCTCCAGAACCAAGAACCAAGTTCCAAGAAGCGTATGTGTTTCCATCTCCATTTATTTTGTCAACCAATATAGTGATAGATGTTCCAACAATTACAGTAATAATTCCTTCCATAAAATTAGAAGGAAATGAACTAGCTGCTAGTCTTGCTCTAGTTCCAACAGTAAAAGCATCCACCTTATTTACAGTAAAGTTTTTTGTAACTCCACTTTCAATAGTTAAATTACTAGTAGAAGTGACTCCTATATAACTAGGACCCTGCGGACCTGTTGGTCCTGTAGGTCCAGATCCTGTAGCACCAGTTGCGCCAGTAGGACCTGTTACTGTAGAAGCTGCACCCTGCGGACCTGTCGCTCCCGTAGGGCCAGTTGGTCCTGGAATTGTAGAAGCTGATCCTGTAGCTCCTGTAGCACCAGTTGCACCACGAAGACCTACTTCACCTTGTGCACCCGTAGCACCAGTTGCACCAGTTGCGCCCGTCGGTCCAGTAGGACCTCCAGAAGGCCCTGTCGGACCCACAGGTCCAGTTGCACCTGTTACTGATGGACCAGTGGCTCCCGTAGCGCCATTTGGACCAGTTGCACCAGCAAAACCTCTAGGCCCTGTCGGACCTGTTGGACCAGCATTGCCTTGTGCACCTGTTGCACCCGCTGGACCAGTTTCTCCTATAGGGCCTGTAGGACCTGCAGTTCCTTGAGAACCTGTTGGACCACGCTGTCCTTCTGGTCCTGTTGCACCAACAGCACCAGTAGGACCTGCAGGGCCTGTTGGACCAGCTACATATAAACCTTGTGGACCAGTTGGACCAGTATTTCCTTGTGGACCAGTAGATCCTGTTGGACCTGTTGGACCTGTAATAGTAGATGCAGCACCTTCAGGACCAGTAGCACCAGTTGCGCCAGTAGGACCAGCTAAACCTATATTTGAAGAAGCAGATTCTACCCAGTAACTATCGTAATAAACATAAATTTGACCAGTTTCAGAGTTAAACCAAGCATCTCCAACATCTGGTGAACTTGGTGGAGTAACACTTGAAATAGAAAATGATCCTGTTGGACCTGTTGGACCAGTTACATTTGAAGCTGCACCTGCTGCACCAGTTGGACCTGTAGGTCCTACTACTGAAGAAATTACAAGATCCCAAGCGGTTCCTGTCCATCTCCAAGTTTGAGATCCAGAAGTAAATAATTCATTTACGCTAGGTGAGTTTGGAAAATCAATAGCTGCCATTTTTCATATCCTCCTAGCTCAAAAACGATTCATATTGAATGTGAATTAGAATTTTGTCATTAGCGCTAAATAAAAATGGTTGGCTTTCAGTTACAGCTACACCTTCATCATATGTTGCCGACTGAGAGTGCATAAAAAGTTCTATTCTATTTCCATTGTTGCTATTAAAAATTGCTGTTCCAAAATAGTTTGTACCTGGACCTTCGTCACGCATGACTACTTGACCTACTGGTTGAAAGTTTTCAAATACTCCAGCGGTAGGTAAACTTACGGAGTATGTTCCAGATCCACGACTGAATCCAGCAGTTCCAGCAACAATACGAATTTCTCCAATAATAGTTGCGCCAATGTTTACATACCTACCAGTGATGCTTCCATTTCCTATAACTGGATTTGTTGTGCTTCCATATAAAACTGGTGTATATGTAGTCCAAGGAGTGATTGCAAAAGCACCTGTCGGTCCAGTAGCCCCAGCTGGGCCGGGTACCGTTGATGCCGCACCAGTAGGACCTGTAGCACCAGCTGGACCTTCAGGACCAGTTGGGCCTATTGCAGTTGAGTTTTCACCTGCTGGCCCAGTTGGTCCAGTTGGTCCAGCTGCACTAGTACGAACTAAACGCCAAGCAGTTCCGTTCCAACGATATGTTTGAATTCCATTTGTGTAAGTCTCATTGAGCGTAGGGTTACTTGGAAAATCAATTGCTGCCATGTCTGTCTACCTCCTAGCTCACCGACATAAAGGAACCACTCACAGAGAAGATTCCAGATTGGGTTAATGATATAGGAGCGCTTCCCGTTAAAGGAGCAGCCTCTCCGTTACTTATATCTGTGTACCAAAGGGCTGCAATAGCAGAGCCTACTGGAGCTATAGCATAAATTATATATGAATCTGCTCCAAGAACAAGTCTTCCAGTCAAAACTGGCTGTGTTCCAGAAGCAGGTAAGAAAGGCAAGCTAACACTATATTGACCTGTTCCAAAATTGCTGACATTTGACATTTCAATATAGATATCTACAGTTATATTTTGCCCATACTTTACATAATTTCCTGAACCAGGAGTTCCAGTAAAAGTCAATCCAGTTCCAGCAAATACAGGAGTATAAGAAGTTATAGTAGGAGTCCCAACAGGGCCTTGCGGACCAGTTGGACCTGTAGGACCAATTTTATCAACAATATCAATAACTCCACCAATATTTAAATCGGTGACATCCTGATAAACGATTTGGCTAGGAGCATTTAGCGGAACATCATAAACAATTACTGTATCTGTACTCGAGAGATTTCTACCTAAAGTTGTTGAGTTATTTGTCGTTCCTGGAACATTTGTTGTTGATCCAGATGCAATACGAAGTGCTAGTGAGTTAGTTACTTGAACTCCACTAACATCAAAGAACATCTTCTCACCGCGAACTGCAACAAGGTTTGGATTATCTCCAGCTAAACCAGTTACAGAATAAGCAGATCCATTAGAAGAAATAAAGTAAGTTACTCCACCTTTTTCTCCTCTAGGACCAGTAGGACCAGTAGGTCCAGTTACATTTGATGCTGCTCCTGTTGGACCTGTAATTCCTGGGCCTGTTGGACCAGTAGGACCAGTAGGTCCAGTTACATTTGATGCGGCTCCTGTTGGTCCAGTTACAGATGGACCTGTTGCACCAGTTGGACCTGTTGGACCTGGGACTGTTGACACAGGACCAGTTGAACCTGTTGGACCAATTAAAGCTCCAGCTTCAATCCAACCATTATTTGCGGTGTAGATATAAATTGTATTTTCTGCGTAAATAACATAAAAATCACCAACAGCACCAGCAGAAGCTCCAGCACCAGCAGCAAAGTCTGCATATGTGTTGTAAAAACCTTTAGCTTGAGATCCAACTCCTTGTGGACCTGTAGGACCTGTAACAATTGGTCCAGTTGCACCAGTACTTCCAGTTGGCCCTGTAGGACCTTGTAAACCAGTTGATCCTGTAGGACCAGTTGGGCCTACTTGACCTGTAGCACCTGTAGGACCAGTTGCTCCACCAAACTCAGTTGTACCTACCTCAACCCAGAAACCATCGTAATAAACATATACAGCACCAGTTTCAGTTTCAAACCAAGTATCGCCTGGAGTTGCTCCAGTAGGTGCGGTTGCATATGCAGGTACAAACTCTCCTTGCATACCAGTTGGACCTGTTGGGCCAGTCGCACCCGTAGCACCCGTCGGTCCAGTTGGACCAGTTGAACCAGTCGGACCAGTTACATTGCTTGCTGCTCCTGTTGCACCAGTAGGACCAGTAGGACCTTGAGAACCTACTGCACCTTGTTGACCTATATTTCCTTGCGGACCAGTAGCACCCGTAGCACCCGTTGCTCCCGCAGGACCTGTAATACCTCTAAATCCAGTAGGTCCAGTTGCACCTGTAACACCAGTAGCACCAGTTGGGCCTGTAGGTCCAGCATTTCCTTGTGGACCTGTTGGTCCTACAGGAGCTGCACCAGTTTCAATCCAGTAACCATCGTAGTAAACATAAACTTTTCCATTATTGCTGTTAAACCAAGCATCACCATTATCTGGAGATACTGGAGGTGTGGAATCAGCAATTGCAAAATTACCTAATTCACCAGTTGCACCTGTAGCACCAGTCGGTCCTGTAGGTCCTGTAGCACCAGTAGCGCCTATAGAACCTGTTGGACCTTGAATATTTCCAACATTGTCCCACTCGCTGCCTACAGCGTCCCAAACATAAAGATCACCAGCTACAAGATATCCATCTCCTGGATTTCCTGTCGGATGTGCAGCTTGTAATGAAGCAAGATCTGGATAAGAACCAAGAATAGAAACACCAGTGCCTGGAGTTCCTGTTGGACCTGTTATACCTTGAGAACCAGTTGCACCTGTTGCGCCTGTAGGGCCAGTAGGGCCAGTTGAACCTGTAAGACCAGTATTACCAGTTGGACCAGTTACACCCTGAATACCTTGTTCACCAGTAGCACCAGTTGCGCCAGTAGGACCAGTAGCTCCTGTAGCACCAGTTGCACCTATTACGCCTTGTTCACCTGTAGCACCAGTTGGACCAGTTATACCCTGAATACCTTGTGCACCAGTTGCACCCGTAGGTCCTGTAGCACCAGTAACAGAAGGTCCTGTAGCACCGACACTTCCTGTAGCTCCCGTCGGACCTGTTGGGCCTGTATCACCAGTAGCACCAGTTATTGAGTTACCTTCAGGACCAATAGGACCTGTAGGGCCAGTTACACCTTGCGGACCTTGTGCACCTGTAGCACCAGTGATTGAATCACCTTGTGCACCCGTAGCACCAGTTGGACCAGTAGGTCCTATATCTCCTTGATCACCCTTAACACCAGTTGGACCAGTAGCACCTACTGAACCTGTAGGACCTGGCACGGTTGAAGCTGCACCAGTTGGACCAGTTGGTCCTTGTGCACCCTGAGCACCTGTAGGACCAGTATCGCCTGGATTACCTTGAACACCTTGAGGACCGACATCACCTGTTCTAGCAAAAGTAACAATGATGTCTTCGTCATTTGAGAAGCTTGTAGCAAGACCACTTACATAAGAAACTGGAACTTTAAAGTATCCAGATTGTTCTGTTATAGCGCCTGTAATTGTGAAAAGAGCAAAGTCTGCAGAATCAGTCTTATTACTGATTCGCATATGTCCTTTGATTGGACTTGTTGAGTCATCAATAGTACGAAGGAACTGCTGCACATCAATTGCGCCGTCAGCCTCGTCATCAATAAACATAAATGTTGCAAGCTGAAGATCTAAATTATTGAAACGAAGTTTTCCAGTTCCTGGATCTGTTTCAGCTGCATTAGCTGTAAATGTGTAATCAAATGATGCACCGCCAAAATTACCTACAGGACCAGTTGCACCAGTAGGACCTGCGGCTCCAGTTGCACCAGTAGCTCCAGTTGGACCAGTTACTGTAGAAGCTGCTCCAGTAGGACCTGCTGGACCTGTATCACCAGTATTACCAATTGGACCTGTTGGACCAGTTGCGCCTTGCGGACCAGTTGCGCCAGCACCTGTTGCACCCGTAGCACCAACAGCACCAGTTGCACCTGTTGGACCTACTGGACCAGTATCACCAGTATTTCCTGTTGGACCGATTGCACCTGTTGGACCTGTTGCTCCTTGCGGACCTGTAGCTCCCGTCGCGCCTGTTGCACCTGTAGCGCCAGCTCCAGTTGCACCAGTTGCACCTGTTGGACCTACATCACCAGTATCACCTTTTACGCCAGTTGCACCAGTAGGACCTGCAACTCCTTGTGCACCAGTTGCACCTGTTGCGCCAGTAGCACCAACTGCACCAGTAGGACCTGCAGCACCAGTAGGACCAGGAACCGTACTTGGATCTCCAATAGGGCCAGTTGCACCAGTTGCACCCGTTGCACCAGTTGCACCAGTTGGGCCTTGAGCACCAACATCACCAGTGCGAGCAAAAGTAATTAATATGTCATCGTTTGCATCAAAGCTAGAAGCTAAACCAGAAACATAAGCGCAGTTAACTTTGAAGTAACCACTCTCTTCAGTTACAGAAGAGATTGTAAATAAAGCAAAATAATTAGAATCACTCTTGCGAGTAATCTTGAAATGTCCCTTTAAAGTGCTTGTACTATCATCAATTGTTCGTAAAAATGATTGAAGATCAATTGCTCCATCTGCTTCATCATCGATGAACATGTAAGTGGCAGCAGTTAAATCTCCATTGTTAAATTTAAGTTTTCCACTGCCCGGATCAGAATCTGTGTTATTTGTAGCAAATGTGTAATCAAATGCAGCTCCACCAAATGAGCCAGCGGGACCAGTTGCACCTGTTGGACCAGTTACATTTGAAGCAGCACCAGTTGCTCCAGTTGCACCTGTAGGGCCAGTTGCACCAGTTGGTCCTGTTACTGTACTTGCAGCACCAGTTGCACCAGTAGGACCTGCGGGACCTGTAGATCCTGTTGCACCTGCGGGACCTGTTGCACCAGTGGCTCCAGTAGATCCAGTCGGTCCACCAGCTGGACCTGCGGGACCTGTTGGTCCTTGCGGACCTTGTGCTCCAACTAAACCACGAGGAATATCAGTGCCGAGAGGCGAGGTCGTTACTGGTTCTACCGTGTCTAGTTTTGTTATATCAACATTGGAAGCATCTCCAGTTGGGAGATAAAATCTAAAAGTATATGGACGAGCACCTTTTATACGAACTGTTGCGGTGTAATACCAACCACGAGGGCTTAAATCTAAATCATCTGTACAAGGAAGTTCTATATCAAACTCGCCAGAAGCGTCTAAAGTTACGGTGATAGGTGTAGATAGAATCGTTGCGTCATTAGCATCTTCAATTCTGCTTGAAGGTGTGAAAGTAACTGTTCCAGAAGCTGCCAGCCCAGTACTTTTTAGGTACTGCCCAAAGACCGTTCTCACACTGACATCATTGGGATATGACATATTTGGCGCTCCGTGTCACGAAAAAACTTGAGTAAGAGCTGCACTGGTAACAGCCCTCTGGTCCAAGTTATATTTTACGATATTTTTTGTACAGTGACCTGAAAAAATCAACACTTACAAAGGCTCTTATCTAGGCAGCCTCAAAACGCAAAGATCTCTTCTTGGGTCGTAGTCTTTCCCTATAACCATAGTCAGCATTCCTGGCTGTGCTTCCTTGCCTGTTTTATCGCGGAACCAGTCGGAACCGCCATCTAAAGTAGGAGCTTGAGCCCAGAATCGGTTTCCATAGTCTATACATCTAAAGTTGTGATAGTGCCCCGAAACCCAGAGATCACAGCCTCCTAAAGCTGTCTGTCCGCCACTTTGTCCGTCTAGATACTTCTCTGTAGCGTTTGAATTGTTGCCAGCTTGGTGTCCGTGGAAAAGACCAAGCATTACTCCATTTATATCTACAGCTAAAGTTTGATGGCTTTTAGCTGGATATCTAAACTTAACATGAGATAAGTATTGATTTTCTGCACAAACATCCTCTACAGAGCTAGCTATCTCGGTATTCCAACCATCCGCTGGGTCAGCCACAACTTGTCGAGTTGCCTCATCGTGGTTTCCATTTACAACTGGAACTATTAATTCTTCACATAAAGGAGCCAGTGCTTTTATTTGAGCAATCAATAATCTTCTAGCAACTCTTACTTGTTCTGTTATACCCAAATCTGATGCCGCTTGGCCTTGTAACTTACCTTTTTGAGAGACAATACCTTCAACATGATCGCCCGGTAAAGCAAGAACTATTGTTCCAAATTTCCTACCAATTTTTCTAAGTTCTTTAGCTCTTTCAACTGCTTCACTTGTTCCTCTATAAAATCTATCTACAATCTCTGCAGTTCCTGTATCCCCTACACGCTTACCTATCTGTTGATCGCTTGCTACTACCATGTATGAAAGTGGGCCTGATACAGAGCCAACGGGTTTGGTTGGCTTCCATTTTGATATCTGCTCACATAATTTTTCTACATCTAACTTTGTCTCTGAAGTTGTACCTGCTGGAACTAAATTTAATCTGAAAGCTTCTAGATAATCTCCACCATAAACTTGCCACCTAGATTTTCTAACAGAGGTAACTTCCCAACTGTTGGGATCTAAACCAGCTTCTTTTAAAAGCTCTGCAGCATCTGGTATGGATCCAGCAGTTCTAGGGGTAGAGACTACATACCCGCCATTTTCATCTATCTCAGAGTGAGGCCGCCAACTTTCATTTATAGGCTTTGCCCTAAGATCTGAGCCACTTTTACCTGGCTCCACTAGAGATGCTAGCTTTTTGAGAAGTTCTGAATCAGACACTGGCCTCATCCTTCTTTTTATCAAAGGCCACTTTCTTACCTATATAACACCTGCATCTCTTTGCTCGATGCATTCTTATTGAGGCAAAGGCAATGATGTGACCTTCTTCTGTAAGAATTTTGTGTATTTGAACATTTGTAATACCGCCAGCGCTGCTTGGAGATTCAAAAACAAACTCCAAAGCTTTTCTATCATCTTCGCTGACCGATTCCAATATCTTGCTTACTCCGCAAGGCAAACCAGGGCCTTGAGGGCGTTTTTCACTTAGCAATCTATCTGCTAATTTAGACATCTTCGCTCCAAACCCTAAAGTATCACTGTATTGTGATTCTTAGTAGTACGGAACTCTACCAGTAAGTAAACTTTATTTTTGTATTGAAATTGTTGGCGTGTCGCCCAAAAAAACTGCTTTAAAACTATTCTACTTTTTTAAGTCTTGCTCTTTTTGGCTTTGCTGCTGTCCCTAATAATATATCTTTAATTATACCCATTTCGGCTTTTAATTCTGTTTGACCTTTTTCAATTTTATTGACTTGATCTTTTAGTGAGTCTCCACCATTTTCCCAAAGCTGGTGCTCGACTCTTTCCATACGATCTGATAGTGTTCTACCCTTAGCGTCCGTGCCAATAGCTGAGTCTATTCTTTTTGCAATCTTATATATTGAGAACATGAAAGCACCGACAGCGGTGATTGTTCCGAGTACAAGCATCACTGTAGAAAGTGCAGACATATCTGACATGATTACTCCATATATGGGTTATTGACTATAGCAATTATAAAGTATGCGTGGTGTCTTGACTAGAGTCTAGGGTTTGCCTGTATCCTTGGATAGACACGCCAAGGTCATTACCTCAGATACTTTGCCATTTGCATATCTGTTGGTAGGGTATCCAAAGTTTAGTAGGAGGTAGGGATTTAGTGACGACGGGATCTGACAGATTTAAAAAAGCAGTCAGCTGGTACGCATCTCAGGGGTGGCAGATTCTTCCCTGTCACGGAATCGTAGATGGTCGCTGCACTTGTAATCAAAAGCATGAAGAATCAAAAGACATAGGAAAGCATCCAGCAATAAATGCTTGGAACCGAGAATCAACTTCTGACATTGTAAAACTTAATAACTGGTGGGAAACAAACCCTGAATTCAACATTGGCGTTAACTGCAAAACTTCTGGATTTTTTGTAATTGATATTGATCCTCGCTCTGGAGGAGAAGATTCTTTTGAAAAGTTTGAAGCATATGTTGAAGGAGCACTTCCTCCAACTGCTGAAGCAACAACTGGTCGCTACGACATAAATGGAAAAGTTATCAATGGTCGTCACCTTTTTTATAAGTGCGACATTAATGAAGATTTGATTGGTAATTTATCAAAACTAGGTTTTAAAGGAATTGATATCAAGCACAACGGATATGTGCTTATCGCTCCAAGCCGTCACTTCTCTGGTGTTACTTATGAATGGGTTGAAGGTAAGGAACCTTGGAACACTCCAATTGCAGAAGCTCCTGAAGAATTATTAAAAGCACTCCGTAAGCGTCAAAGAGTTTCTGGTACAAGTAGTTACTCATCTGCTGACTGGGATTCAATACTTGATGAACCAATTAGTCAAGGTGTAGATATTGATCGAATACTTGAAGAAGGAATTGATGAGGGAGAGCGTGCTGTCATGCTCTTTAAACTTGCTTGTGCTCTTGGAAATAAATTTCCAATTCAAACAGTGGCGGGGCGTGAAGCTCTTATCTCTTTAATGATCCGTTTTAACGGTGAAAAAGTAAGACCTCCTATGCCGTTAGAAGGTCCTAACTCAGTAATAATGCATACTGAGCGTGCTATTGATTTTGTATTAAAAAATCCTATTATCGATAAAATTTGGCCAGGCGCAGCTCAATATGCAAACAACATGATTGAAGATACAAAACGCACTCAGAATGCTGGCAACCAACAACCTTTACTTGGTGTAGTTCAACCTCCTAAAGACTTTTTAGATGAATACAGTTTGCCTGGCACTTTTGGAGGCGCTGTAAAAGAGTCTATTGATAATGGTATGTCTTTAGAAGAAGCTTCTTCAAACGACAACATGGGCATAATAAAAGATCAAGATGCTATTAATGAAGAAGATAGAGGTCCAGATTGGAAAGGTAGATCTCTTTCAGATACTGGTAATGGCCGTAGATTAATTGATTCATTTGGTCAAGCTCTTCGTTATACTCCAGGACTTGGCTGGTTTGTGTGGAGTAATGGTTTTTGGAAGCCAGACCCAGAAGATTTAAATATACAAGAAGTTTCAAAAAAGCTTGGCTCTCTTATTGCTTCTGAAACTAATCGGTATAAAGAAGATGCCGATCAGCAAACAAAAGTTATTCAATGGGCCAATCAAGCTAAATCAGAAGCGAGGTTGAAGTCTGCAATTAATAACGCAAACTCAGATCCTCGAATTAGAGTTGATGTAGAGAAATGGGATCAGGACCCGTATCTTCTTGGCGTGACGAACGGTGTTGTTGACCTCCGAACAGGTGAGCTCCTACAAGGTCGCCCAGATCTCTACATCACCAAGCGTGCTCCAGTTGCATACACTCGTGGAATGACCAACATGCGTTGGCAACAGTTCCTTGACTTTGCAACAGATGGAGATAAAGAGTTCCAAGATTGGATTCAGCGTGCAGCTGGTTATTCAATGACTGGACTCAGCAGATACGACATTTTGTTCTTGGTATATGGACCAGCTGGTTCTGGTAAGAATACACTTGTTGAAGCTATCGTAAAGTGTCTTGGAAGTAGTCAGTACGCATTCCCACTTGATTCAAGCATTCTTGCTATGGATGGCGGGTCGTCACGAAGTACAGATCTTTATCACTGGGCTGAAATGCGTGGACGAAGAATGGTTTGGGTAGACGAGCTTCCAGACAATGAGCGCATCAAAGAAAACTCAGTTAAGAAACTAACTGGTTCTTCTGAAATTTCTGCTCGTTCGCCAGGAGAAAAACCATTTACATTCCAATCACAAGCAAAGCTTTGGATTACAACTAATCACAGACCAATTATTACTGACGATGCAATGTGGCGTCGTATTCGACCAATTCCTATGTTGAAGACTCCTGAGAAGGCAGATCCTGGACTAAAGGAATATATCTTTGATCCAGATGGCGCTCTACCTGCAGTTTTATCTTGGGCAGTTGAAGGAGCTATCAAAGTTCTTGGTAGTGCTAATCGTGATGGCCTTGGATGGTGTCGTGCTGTTTCAGAAGCTGCAGATATGTATCGAAAGAACGAAGATCGAATTGCTCTATTTATTGAAGAAGAAACTATTAAATCAGAAGGCGCAAGTATTACTGTTAAGCAGCTATTTATGATTTATCGTGCATGGAGCGAAGATCGTGGTGAGCGTCCTATGACTCAAATTGCTTTTGACAGAAAGATGCGTGAGCGAGGACTTAAAGTTGAAGGTAGTGGTGCTAAAGCAACTATCTACAATTTACAAATGGCTCCACGACAAGTTCCTATGAGCAGTACTCCAGACTGGAGTCTGATAACTAGAACTGCTAAAAATATTTAGCGTTTAGGACTAAAGACTCTAGCTCCACCGCCACCATTCCTAAATGGCGGAAGTCTTCTTGCAGATGGCGATTTAGCTGTGATTCGACCACCAACAAAACCCTCTGGTGGCTTAATCATCAATGCGGTTAGTGCATGTACTAATGCGTCAACTCTGTCTGGAGACTTTCCTTCTCCTGGAATCCACTGTGTCATTTGGCTCTCGAGATCTGTTAAATATCCTAAATGATGAACTCTTCCTTGCTCATATGCAAGAACAGTTGGTTCAGCACGAAGCTGTTTGCCGTGCTTTGAATGAACTTCAAGAACTTTTACATTTGGATCAATAGCATTAATAGCGTTTCTTACCAAAGCTCCACCTTGATTTACTTCAGCTACAACTGGTGCACCCCAGCGCTTAGACATCTCTACAACTTTATTTGCCCAAAGCTCTGGAGATCCATGAACTGTTGCATCTTCTAAAACCCAAGCGTGTCTCTTATATAAATCTCTATCTGCAGTTGCAGCGCATACAATAATTCCACACTCATCTCGTGGATTTTCTGCCACAGATGGATCAACGCCAATAATTCTTAGCGGTGTAGATGGTGGTAGAACTCCTTGCCGTGAAGCTTCAATCATTTCAATTGTCCACAATGCGCCTTCAACATCTGAAAGCATCTCACCATAAAGTTCCTGCTGAGCAAGTCTTGTTCCTTGATAAACTCCAACAATTGTGTCTAGATATGTTTGACTTAAGTTTCCTCTGTTGTCAAGAGTAGATCCACGAGTAACAACTACCTTGCCAGTTGTTTCTGCTTCTTTTAAAAGTTGATATAAAAGCGGTACACGCTTTGGAGTAGTAGTAACCATGATTTGCGGATGAGCACCAAGACGAGTACCGACACGCAAGTTATCAAATGCGGTCATACCTGCAGCATCTGGTGTTTGTCTCCACGCTGCCACCTCATCGCCCCATGCATGTGTGAACTGCGGACCACGAAGTGAGTCAGGTTCGTCTGCGGTAAAGCATGTTGCGGTATTTCCATTAGGCCATGTAAGGCGACGCTTTGAAGGCTCGTATATTGGGCGCTCGCTAGGTGGAGTCACATTCATAATGCCTGACTCACCTTCAACAATTACATCTCGCACATCAGCTGCGGTACGAGCTACTAACGCAAATCTGCGCTGCCCTGTTGTTGTGTATTTCGCTTGTTCTCTAACCCACTCGGCAGCGGCACGGGTTTTACCCGCACCGCGGCCAGCGAGATAGATCCATATATTCCAATTACCTGCTGGTGCTAGTTGTTCAGGTCTTCCCCAAACAGACCAGTCCCAGTTAAGACTTTTTTCATCGAATCCAGCAAGTAATCTTTTTTGTTCTTCTTCAGGTAAGAGCATTAACTCTTCCATAATGCTTTTACCCATAACTACCTACTTTGTTCGTTGAAGACTTCTCTGTACTCCATAGTATAGAGGTGCAGCTGAGCTTAGACCCAGTTCTTTTGCAAGTCTTGACAAAGAAACTCCTGCTTTATATTCAGCAGCAAGTTGATCGTGATAAGCGTCAACGCCAATCTCTTTAGCACTTTTAACACGATTAGCTGCTTCAATATAAGACTCTGGAGTTAGTTTTATAGAGGACTGACTTTTAATAGCTGATACAGCAACATTGTCCATTACAACTCGTCTGCGTAATCCAGCGTATGCAACCTTAAGTTCTTTTGCTAACTTTGGAAGACTTCCGCCTCGCTTGTGATACTCAATAAGAAGTTGTGTGTACTGACGACTTGCATCGTGGGCAGGGCTAGATTTACTTCTAGCACCAAAAGCTTTCTTTGCCAATGGAAGAATTGGCTCAATCTTTGATTTGTATTCTTGGACTAGATTCTCGTCCACGGTGTCTCCTATGTCTCTATATAGGGCTAATTCCCTATGAGACTATTGTATAGAAGACTAGGGCAAAGTCAAGAAAGGTATATTATTCGTCGTCTCGGGCGTTTCGGATTGGGTATGTAGCCCACCAAACGACCATAGAAAAGACAATAGCATACCCAACGACAGTCTTGGCCGAGCCATCAAGGACTAGCCAAGCAATAAACATGCCTAGCAGGGTCCAGACTTGATCCAAGACATCTCTTAGGAAGTCTTTCACTCTTTACTCCTTCTCCTTGACCTAGCGCCCCGATTTGGGCCACTAGCTGGTCCACCTGCAGGGTTAGACCTAGATCCACCTGCTGGTGCTCCTCCAGTAGCTGCTGCTGCAGCTCCTAGAGCGGTTTGAACAGCTTGTCCTGCGACAACAACTGTTACAACCATTTTCTCTGCCTCTTCACGCTCTTCTTCGCTCATATCGGCTCCCAAACTTGCAAGAGCTAATAAAGCTTCTCCTGGATCTGAAAAGATTGCAGAGACTAATTCAGCTGGATTGGCTACTAATTCTAGCGCTGCTGCAACCTCTGCTTCTATAACAACTGCGTTGCCATTCTCATCTGTGCGAACATCTACAGGAGTTGCAGGTGGAAGATCCTCGTATGTAAGACCAGATTCTTTCATTGCCTCACCTGAAACAACTCCATCTACAGCTGCTTCAATAAGTGCCCCAGCAATGACCTCTTTTTCTGCAGAAGTAAGTTTTCCATCTGCTGCTAAAGCGTCAGCAAGATTATTAACTTCTTCGGCAGTAACTTCTCCATCTGCACCTAAAGCATCTAAAATATCTTCTGCTTCTTCAGCGGTAATTTTTCCATCACTCGCCGCATCATCAATAGCTTCCGTTACTTCTTCTTCTGTTGGAGTATCATTATCAGATGGTTCTTCAGAAGGTTCTTCGACAGGTTCAGGCTCGGGCTCGGGCGTTGGTTCAGGCTCGGGCTCAGGTTCTGGTGTTGGCTCTGGTTCTGGTTCTGGCTCAGGGGTTGGCTCAGGTTCAGGTTCAGGCTCTGGCTCAGGCTCTGGCTGAGGTTCTGGTTCGGGTTCTGGCTGTGGCTCTGGTTCTGGCTCTGGGTCTGGTGTTGGTTCGGGTTCTGGTTCGGGTTCTGGATCAGGAGTAGGTTCAGGCTGTGGCTCTGGATCAGGAGTAGGTTCAGGATTAGGAGTAGGTTCAGGTGAAGGTTCGGGTTGTGGCTCTGGTTGTGGCTCTGGCTGCGGTTGTGGTGTTGGTTCTGGCTGCGGTGAAGGAGTTGGCTCAGGTGTTGGAGGATTTGGATTTGGCGGAGGAGGAGGCGGAGGAGTCTGATTTATAACTTCCGCTTGCACCACAGTCTGAGCAGTTTGAACTGCAGCAATAGCTTGAACAGTTTCATTTATTGCAACTTGAGCTGAAGCAATAGCAGTATCCATAGCAGTAACAGCGGTCTGAGCTACTGTCAGGTTTGTCTGAGCATTTGTTAGGTTTGTCTGCGCTAAAGTCTGATCAGCTGTAAGAGTTTGTAAAGTTTGAGTTTGAGTTGTTAAGTTTTGCTCAGCTGTAGCTAGCGTTTGAAGCTGCTGAGTTGTAGCAGTAGAAGTTGTAAATTCAGTTCCAGGAATAATTTCCCATCCATTTCCTGTGTATCTCATCAAAGCTACCCAAGCGCCACCACCATTTTCGTAGTACCACATCTCGAATGTCTTGCTGACACCAGCTGTAGTTGCTACATCTGCTGTAGAACCGCCGCCGCCTTTGTCATACCAGTCATTGATTACAAGCTCTCCATCTAGGTATAGCTTGACTCCATCATCTCCTGGAGCGTGTAAGTATTGAGTTCCACTTTCTTGTGGAGTCCAATTACCTGTGTACTTGACAATTACATCTTCTGATCGATTAGAGCCAGCAACATTTCCTCCGCCCCACTGTTCATTAATTCCATTTGTATCAGTGGTGGTATGGATTGGGGTTGCACCTGCTGGAAGAGTTGGAGCGTTGTTTTGTCCTAAAACATTAAATACTTCTACTTTTAAACCTTGTTGAGTAGCTGAATCAACAACTGCTTGAGCTGCTGCTTCAGTTGCAGTAGCCTCAGTTACTACTGCTTGCTGAGTTGTAACAGCTGTTGTAGCTGTAGCCAAAACTTGAGTCTTGTCTTCAACAACTGCCTGAGCTGCTGCAACTGTAGGAGCATTAGCAGCTAAAGATTGAGCTGTTGTCATATCTGTTTGAGCTTGGGTAACTGCTGCTTGAGCTTGAGCAACTTCGGTTGTTGCAGTTGCAACTGCTTGAGTAACTGCAGTGGTTGGTGTAAGAGTGTTAGCAGTTTCGGTAACTGTTTGAAGAGTGTTTGTAATAGTAGTAACTGCTGCAGCAGAAACTGTTACCTGAGCTTCTGCCACTTTTACTTCAGCTTCATCTATTTCTGTTTCTGCATTAGTTACTGCAGTTTGTGCTGTAATAACTGCAGAAGCAGCTGAAGTACTTGCTGCAACTGCTACACCTTGAGCTGTAGTTTCGTTTGATTGAGCTGTTGAAAGAGCAGTTTGAGCTGTTGTAAGAGTCTCAGTTGCTGCAGTCTGAGTTGCTTGAAGAGTAGTTAATGTAGCTTGTTCTGTGGCTAAAGTTGTTGCTGCAGCTTGAGCTGCTGCTGTAGCTTGTGGATCTGAGCTTGTTTTTGTAACAACAATGTTGTCGACAATATAGTAATCAGAATCTTTTGTAATAGTGACTGTTTGAATGTTTGAACCAGTAACAGTCTCGGTTGATGTATACCCTGTTGACTGGTTTTCAGTAGAAACATTGTTATTGATTACTTCAGTGTTGGTTGTTCCATCTGCATTTGTTGCAGTCATGTTTGTGTCGCCGTTTTTGGCGTATACACCTATTGTTACTGAAGTAACAGTTCCAGAATCGGAAGGATTGACATCTATAACAACATTATTTGTTGGATTAATAATAGTAAGAGCTGAACCCTCGGTTTGTTGAGTATTCCAGTTTCCACCAATAGACACACCAGTTGACCCAGTTGAGGAAGTAACTGTAGTCCCGCCAGTGGTGATTGTTACAACGCTAGTTGTGTTATTTGCAAAAGTCTCTGTAACTGTAGTAGTTGTGTTTGATGCAGCTGCTGTAGCTGCAGTTGATGTTGCTGTTTCTTGAGCTGACGCTACTACTACTTCTTGAGTCGTTACTGCTGTTGTCGCTGCTGTTGCTGCTGTTTGAGCTTCTGCTACTGCTGTGGTTTGGGTCGCAACTGTGGCGGTTGCTTGGGCCAAAGTTTGATTGGCAACTTCCGATGTTGTAACTGCTGTCTGGGCGGTTTGGACTTCTGCACTTGCTGTTTGCGTAGCATTTGAAGCTTCTGTTACTGCAGTCTGTGCATTAGAAACTGATTCTGTTACTTGAGTAGATGGTTGAGATATTGATGTTGCTACCTCCGTAATCTGAGTTACTTGTGTTTGTAGAGTTGTTACTTCAGATCCCGCCGCTGCTGCAGCGGTTGCTGCTTCAGTAATTTGCCCTTGCGCTGAGCTACTTGAAGAAGCTTGTGGATCACCTCCCGACGACGCAGTGGATTCTTGTGTATTGTTGCCAGAATCCCCCTCTCCCTGAGATGGAGCGTCATCGGCTTTCGCCACTGATGGAATAAGTATCCCATAAATTAAACCTATTAATGGTACGACAAAGAAGTACATTAGAGCTTTAAGCTTTATGTACTTTTTATAACTAAAACGCATTAAGCGCATTTAAAGTCAGTTCTCCCGTGTCCAAGGAGCGTAAGTTAAACAACTTACCTGATAATATTATCTTATATAGAAACTTTCCTTAAATATAAATGTCGTACAGTTGACTTATACCATTTGCTTTTACCTGTTGCAGTTGGAATTGATTCAAAATTAAGTTTGTCAGCAATTTCTTGAAAGCTTAAGCCAGCTTCACGCTCTAAAACAATTCGATCTCTAATTTCTTTTTCAACTAATGGAAGTGGTCCAAGGTCAACTCCCCAAACTTTTCCGTTTTGTCTTCTATCTTCGTGAACATCTTTTTGACGCTCGGAAATCATTCCTCGTTCCATCTCTGCCATAGCAGACATAATTGTTACAACAAAGCGCCCTTGATAACTTGCAGTGTCAAGACCAAGATCAAGCAAAGCTAAACGCCAACCATATTTATGAGATCTATCTACAATACTGAGAAAATCTCTAGTAGATCTAGCAAGTCGATCTAGACGAGTTACAAAAAGTGCTTTGGCTTTTCCACTATCTAAATCTTCTAAAGCGTTTCTTAAAACTGGACGACCTTGAATACTCTTGCCTGATCTGCCCTCTTCACGAAGAATTACAGCCTTATAGCCAGCAGCCTCTGCTGCAGCAATTAACTGCTTTTCCTGTGCGCCAAGGCTCATGCCATCTTCTACCTGCATTTGAGTAGAAACGCGGGCATAGCAGTATGCAATCTCTTGATCAATTGTCATGTGAATTTAAATAAGCTTTATGAATATACTCGTTTGGGCATTTTGTAATAGATGGGTCATATCTGTTTCCACAGTCTCCGCATTCCCACGAAAGACTATAGACAGCATCATAATATCCATTGTTATACCCAGAATCGTATGTATCTAGCTTTTCCTTTTTTCTCTTTGTCATTAGGGAGCTACTCGACCATTTTCTACAAAAGCAGCATGGGTAAGTGGCATTATCTCTTTGAAGAACTCTTCGTACTTCTCAGCTACCATTTCTATCTCCCGCTGTGGGAAGGACGGAAATCTCTGCCCTTCCACACTGCGACGGAGGGATAAAAAATTCATAAGACTACGAGAGTTGATGGTCACATAGGCTGAGGAGTATATGGTCAATGGAAGGACTCCACGAGCGACCTCTCTAGCAACTCCAAACCTAATCATCTCTTCATAGTTAACATAAGCCTCTTTACAGGTTCTTCTGTAATTACTCATAGTCACAGCAATTTGCTCAGAAGATCCTTCTTCAAAAACATAAGCACCTGGCTTACCTATTTGCAGAAGCTTTCTTTGATTATCTGGCACATAAAACTCTGGGTCTAAGACTCGATACCTACCAGACTCTTCGTTGTAGGAAGCAATGCGATGACGCATGTGCTCCCTCCAAACAAAGATAGGAGCCTTTACATAAAAAGTAAAGACTGAGTGTTCAAAGGGTGAGCCATGACGATCTCTCATCAGAAAGTTAATCAGACCCCCTGTTTTCTTAGGGTCGGACTGCTCCTGAGCCTTTTCGCCTAAAGTGCTGACTCTGGCAGCAAAAGCAACATCTTGGTCAGATGCGCTGTGCTTGACCAGCTCTACAACAACATCAGAACGAAACTTAAGATCGTCTGGGTACACTTTTACTTATCTCCTTTGAATACTTTGAAGTTGGGGGTTTTTGGGACTAGCTTGTCTATCTTCTTCTTTTTGAAGACATTGACAAAAGCAGTCAGAATTGCCCATACCAATACAAAGCCAATAAAGGCTACGATCAGCACAAGAACCCAACCAACCATAAATAAACTGAGTTGCCACGCTATTTCAAACGGGCGTTGCCAGTCTAGATCCATCTTTTCCTCCTTACCTTATTTGTAGGTCTTTTTAGACCAGTGGTTTTTTACATAGTTGTTCACTATGGTGGCAGCAAAGTTTTTATCTCTTTCAACCTCTAACTTTTCTTTTGTGTAGAAGTCGAACTCTGACTGCCAATTTTCTCTTTTAAAAGGGATTACTTGAAGCATAGGAGTTCCCTTTTCTACTACTCCCTCAAAATCCTTCTTAACCCAGACTGGTGGGATTATTTCTATGCTTGGACTGTCAGAGTCCAAAACTGCTGGAATTGCATGAAAAGGACTATCTTTATACCCAAAAGGCTGAGTAAACAAAACCGAGTAACCTTTAGGAGTTCTAGGAATCCAAGGATTGATGTATTTAAAAACTGAGTTGTTATAACCTGCTGGAGCTTCAACAAATCTAGAACTAGATCCATGAGCCTCAAAAACTGGATAAGAAACACGCCATGTTATTTCTGGAAGACCGTTTACCTGTCTAACCAAAACATCTGACCACAAAGGTATGATATATCCAGAGGTAAGGGCATCAAGCATGGGAGTGCACTTTTTAAATGTGGCATTCGAGTTATGGTTTCTTATGATGAGCTTTTTACCTTCTGGATTATCATAGTCAACATCATAGGGAGTCATACTTCTCCACCACTCTGGCAAAGCTTGAGCAGCAGGGAAAGGTCTAGGAGCAACTTCAAATAAATGCTCGGACTGAGCACTAAAGGTTATCTTGTTTGTCATTTCATCACTCCTACGCTCGATTTAGATAACTATATCGTAATAACTTAGACTTAAGTATGTACGCATTTTAGGGGTATGTCAAGGACATTTATAAGCTTCATATTGAACGATTTTGATTAATTTGACCGTACAACCTACCCACCAATCCTTTTTAAGCAATCTGGATTGCATTTACCACAAGGGCAGGTTCTAGGCTCATCTGTAGTAAGCCATATAAATAAAGATTTAAGTAGGTTCTTCATTCTGGACACTCGCAAGGTCCGTAAGGGTCAAAAGCACAGAACTGACATTCCATAGGTTCTTGATGGGCTTTGCAGTAGTAGCGAAACTGGTGCTCGTCACAGCAAACGAAAAGCTCGTCAACAATGTTGTAGTGAGGTGTTCTATCAATAACTCTACTCATAGTTATCGCACCACCACGCTATATCCGACCCAAAGCCCGATGATGCCAGCGACGCCAGCAAATACTGGGGGAGCAGGTACTGGAAGCTTGAATAAAGCAAAGACTACTCCGCAGAGTGCGCCAGTTACAGTAGATAAAAGTATCTCTTTCATATTATTCCCATCCTGGAGGTGGAGGGACAGGTTCTTCACAACCGCAGTTGTCGCAGAAAAAGTCCCATGTATTTTTATCTTTGACAAAAATATGTCCAAAGAAGTAGCAAGTAATTTTATTAATCAGCGTTTTCATCATCCCAGCAATCTTGACATAGCCATCCTTTTAGGGCTGGCTCATAAAGATGAGTTACCCTTTTAGATATCTTGTTTCCACACATCTTGCAGAAAGACTCCCTCTCTGCTTTCTTTAAATATTCTGGCATGTCTTTAGGTGATTATTTAGGGTGAAGTGAGCAAAACTAGATCTAACCTCTACCTCTGATTTACAGTTGGGGCAGATGACTGCCCTATTGATAGTTTTTGTTGGCATGGTTTTCCCTTGCTTCTTTGAGGAGTTGTTCGAGACTTCTGGAGTCTTGGCCATCACCTCTCCAATCTTCGTAATCTGTCATTTCTATTTCTGCTGGTTGTTGATTTTGGTTTTTCTGCACTCTTTTTCCAATAAAGTATGCAACCACTAATCCCAGCATTCTGTCCTTTCGTCTCTTTGAGAGGGTGCCCCCTAGTAAGCACCACTCTAACTATTCTTGGGTGTTAACGCCAAGCTTTCTTGCTTCTTGCAAGTACATCTCACGATACTCGTCCCAGTACTTCTTTACAAGCTTCGTCTTAGCACGAGCCTGTGCTGCAGAAGCCCTCTGAGCAGGGGTTAGATCGTTCTTTTTCTTTGTCGTAGCTCTAGGCACTACTTCTCCTTTCGTCTCGGTTATATGCTAACAGTTCTATCCTAGATGTCAAGTCTTGATTTTCCGGGCGCCCTTTCCGTCTAGAGAGGCGGAGGGAGGGGGGAGAGGGTTGTGGGTTTTGGGTTTTTTGCGTAGACAGAGCTTGCATAGAGCATAGGGAGGTGCTCCTTTTTTCTGTCTAAAGACTGTGTTTTCTGGAGTTCTTTCATGTCCATGTCTGCATTCTTTATTTAGAATAGGGAATCCCACTATGGTTTCAATAGAAGGTGTTAGACCTCTTTTTAAAGAATCTCTATTATTTTCAGCTATAGTTCCTAAACTTAAATGATTTGGGTTTACGCAGATTTTATTATCACAGGAGTGCATGACAACATACTTAGATTGTGGTAGTTTTCCTTTAGAATAATGTAAAGCCCAAGCAACTCTATGTGCAGTTACACATTGTTTAGGTTTGTACGCAAAAGCTCCATAACCACTACTTTGTTTCGATGCAGTCCATTCCCAACAATCTTCTGGTCCAGCAATAATTACTTTTTCCCAAAAGCGATTAGAAAGAATTTCTAATTTAGTCACTGGCAAAGAATACAACTGGTAAACTATGAACATGAGCAAACCAACATATGTCGCTAAAAAACTTATGATTCTTAAGATAGCCAGAGAACTGAGCGTGGATTTTTCTTCTATTATTGCTAAATATGAGGATCAATACTTTAAAGACTCTAGTATTCATAAATATGACTTTTTTAAAGAGCTTTTAGAGGACCAGCTTACTGGCGCTTCTGAGACATTTATAAACAGCAGATGTAACCTAACTAGGTTGCGAGATAACAGAACCCCGCTGGAATATGGCAAAGAACTTGCTATCGGCTGGCTTATGGAGGATGTTATATTAGAAGCTATAAGTAGAACTGGTATAAATATAGAATTGCAAGGCTTTGATCAGAGAAGAGAGTTTTTAGATCAAGAACAAATAAGCGCTAGGTCTGACTACTGGATTAAGCTGGGCGAAGAGCTAGTCTCTCTAGAACTTGTTACTTCTTGGACAAGCTACTGGCAGTCATCAGATAAGCTAGATCTCAGAGCGTCTAAGTTTAAATCAATGGTGACTAAAGCTGAAAGAACTCTCTGCCTAGGAGTAGAAGCTCCATCTCTTAATGGATTTTGTATAGATATGCAGAAAGACCAAGAACTATTTGAAAGCAAGCCAAACCCTGCTTGGGGATTCAAACCTTCTCATACGCTAGAAGGTATATCCTCTAAATTAGTTTCTTTAAAAGATGCTGTTGAATTAATCAGAACTGTCTAGTGCGCTGTGTAGGACTTGAACCTACGACGACCCGATTATGAGTCGGGGGCTCTAACCAACTGAGCTAACAGCGCCTAGCGCCCTCGGCAGGGATCGAACCTGCGACGCAGA
>Ga0315909_10000673_pt1 | contig 45943 bp, 33 predicted proteins | sample LakEriMetagenome_11_FD_203527 | JGI IMG/M metagenome (GOLD analysis project Ga0315909, IMG submission 203527) | Freshwater fungal communities from buoy surface, Lake Erie, Ohio, United States - Buoy 2 MA125 | ecosystem: Environmental > Aquatic > Freshwater > Lake | place: USA: Lake Erie, Ohio... | reverse complement strand
AGAACACTGCCATCATCCTTAATCAAGTCTAGATCAACGGTAAAATCTGCACCCTGGTCCAGATCCAATTCTATAAACTGCGCCATTTATGAAATCCTATTATTATTGCTCTATTTATAAAATAGGGTATTCGCAGAGCAGAATGGTGTTTTTTTAGTTTACTTCAATAACCACAACCGTAACAGGTGTAGAATTAGCAGTAATCGTCTTTGTCACAGTGTTTCCTGGAGGATATACATTGACAAATGTTTTTGCGGCTAAGATATTATTACTGTCTGGCTTCGTCTTTTTCTCTCCGTCAATAAGAAAATCTTCTCCATAAACAAATAAAAATGTTTTCTTATCGCTCGTATGAGAGATCGACTCATTAACAACATTGGCGGCTTTAAATGTGCACTCAGAGGTTGTCACATTTTCAGTAGTAATCCACGCAAATACTCCATTAGTAGGATTAACCCTTACTGATTTGCTATAATCCCATGGTTCGATATATGAAGACCAAGTATTCGCGTATAGATTATTTGCAAGATAAACATCATTATCTTCATTTATACAACTAGTTGTTCCTGTGACAGCCAGCAAGTAATTCATTGTATTGGAGGGATAATATTGAAAGGTTGCATCTTTATCGAATGCTATTGTGCACCCTTCTGGAACTGAACAACTCCCAGGTCCACCAAATACCTTAAATGTCGCTCTTTTTATTCCACTCATCTTTACTCTCTATTCGGAACTTCCCAGTCGACTTCTACACTCGGATCTGCCTTCAGATGCCTAGAGAGTGCTCGTTCCTCTAATTTTCTATTTATATAATCGACACCCGAATACTTGCGGAAAGCCTCGAGTTGCTCCTCATCGAGAGAATAGAGATAATTGCTGAGTTCCTTTTCAGATCTTTCTTGATTCATTCGAATTTTCCGAGCATTTACCACTGGGTTGACAGTTTGTTTCGTCTCGTAATTTGAAGAACGAAGATAATGATAGACCTTTGCTCTTCTCATATGATAGATCTTGTATCCCTTTACGAAAGAGGTTATTACGAACATCTGTTCTTCACCTTCGAAGAAGATATTCGTATTGTATCCAACCTCACGAACCCATTTCGCTGGAGCGAAGAAATTGCCAGCGCAAATATGGCGAGATGGTGAAACAACATCGCGCGCAGGAACCCACGGACCATGAGCATGAAGTCTCATATTCTTATCAAACTGATAATAACCAAGATTGACTGAAATATCATCTGTGAGTGTGTGCTTGGTAATTCGATCACCATCAAGGTCAAAATTCTTTGTGCCACAGGTGAGAAGAACTTTATCATGCCCAGCAACTTTACAGGCTTGCATATAATCTAGAATTAGATAATTGTCCCAACCTTTATCAAAGAGCATATGAGAATCGATTTGATACTGAAACTCTTCTTCATAGATTTGCATCGCATTAATACCGCGAGCCCAAACCACACCGTCAGAATATTCTGGATCAATTCGCTTATAACGAACTCGTTTGTGAGTTGCTAGATGCGGATACTTTGTCTTTAAACTATCTTCTAATGCAGTTTGTTCAAAAACACCATACACAATCTGATTGCGACCAGATTCATTTTCCATGGCACTTTCAAGAGTTGGTGCGAGTAGTTTGTCTCTATATGAGCAAACATTTACGAATATCTTTTTCATTCAAAATCCTTAACAAGTTTAAATTTCTTTCGAATCATATAATATCTTCTATAAAAATTAGATTCATGAAACCATCTTGGAATCTTACCTAAATCACTTTCTCTTTGTGTTGATGGTCCGTATGAGGCAACTATATCTTTGGATGTGATAAATGGTATTACATGAAGTAATGGATCACCTGCTTTAATTTCTACTTCACAAGGTCTTTTTGCTGTAAAAATAAAATTGATTACAGTAAACTTATTATAATCAACAACTCCAGGATAGACATAAAGATCATCGAGAAAATTGCTATGAAAAAATGCTGGTAGAATTAAACATGAGACTTTTTTAGTCGAATGAATTCTCCATGCTCCTGGTGCATTCCAGACAGAACCATCAACACCATTTTCAAGTTGAAATGTACCATCAGTAATGTCTTTTGCCATTTGTTGTGCTTGTCTAACTAATGTGTGCCTTTTTACAGCATCTTCACCTTTGCTTCCTGCGATAATTACTGTTCCTGCCTTGTTTGCTTTGATATGAAAATTCGTCCATGCTGGTATGATATATCCCAGACGAGCATAATCATGCATTCCAGGGCATCCTGGAAATCTATAGTCTCCATATTTCTTTTCTTGATGTTCCTTAAGAGGTTTTAAATCTTTTGCAAGAACTGGTGGATAGTGAGGATAAACTGCGCCTTCGACATTATCGGCAAATTTAAAATCAATGTCATCTTTTCGAAACCAATTAAACATAATTAATCCCTCTTCCTCAACTCATATGTATAGTGATGCGTTCTCATATCTTGAGTGCGCTGAATTTTCTCAATAGTTCGCATTTCCTTATTAGTCATTTTTCTTACTTTTGGTTTTTTCGGAAATGAATCTCTCTTGATTGGAATTGCAGTGATCAGTGGTGTACCTGCAGGAAGATGTATATCTGCGTCATAGATCTTTAGTACTGCTGGAAAATTAACTTCTTTTGGATATGCATCTGTGTCTACAAAACCAGATAAACAAGTAAAGGGTTGGTCGAAATGATTGAGTGGTGGAACAAAAAGCGTTGACCAACCTGGAGCTGTTTTGATCACCCATCGATTAATAAATTTGAGTGCATTACCATGCTTGATGCCTAATTTGTTTTTTCCACCCAATTGTCCTGCATCATGAAATTCGCAAACAGTGGCACCTGGAGGATTCTTGACTTCAATTTGACTATTATCATGATTGCTGCGAATATGTAAATCAGCATATAAGGGAATCATATAACCGAGTGACATTGCATCAAGCATCGGCAAACATTTCTTTGCTGACATTGCTTTATTACCAAATGCATCTCTGAAATCCTCATCACCATGAGTTGGTGCAAGATCTTTGAACCACTCTGGAAGATTTTTAACCGCTGCTTTTGGTTCTGGGATTATGCCTTCTAAATTTGGATGGCAGTAGAATTCTATAATTTCATTACCAAATATTCGTTTCAAATTTAACATGACCTTTCGCCCATTACCCAACATACAAGAGATTTACGAGTTCCTTTTGTCACAGGTGTAACTCGATGAGGCATCCAAGAGGCAAAGAAAACTGCATCTCCTCTTTTTGGTTTAATTGTCATTGGCTCATCAACACGACCATGAAGAACGCATTGAAACTCTCCACCCTCATAATCGTCAGGATCAGTTAGAACTATGGTTGCGCTGATTTTTCTTTCGTATTTGGAATAAAGATTACCAGCGTCAATATGCCAGTCATAGTGTTGTTTATTTTTTGCTTTATAGACGGTGTACTGGAAATTCTCGAATCCATCTATCTCATACATGAAATAGTCATAATTGACCATTGATGTTAAATGAGCAAATTTTTGGAAAAGCCAGTCTGAGTTTTGTTCATGATGAATCCACATAACATCACTGTCGCGGACTTTTTTGTTTACTTGACCTGCACCACCGCCACCACCAACTCCACCTCGTTGGAACTTTTGCAGATCTTCAAGATCAATGATCTTATCTACTTCTTCTTGCGTAAATGCATCATTAACGATACAAAATTGATTCAATTCGCGTACATATTTTTGTACAGGATATGGCATAAATCACCTCAAAACAATTGCAACTTCAAATTATAAACTATTTATGAAAAATTATCAAGTATATTTTACTCGAGCGTTACATTTACCTGACCACCTGGAGGAACAGTGACTGGATAGTTACTATTGTCAGGATAGTCAAAGTATGAGACAACAGTTGGGGAAACTGTCGGGGCAGTGCCAGGATCTCCACCAAATCCAGAAAGATCGACAGGACCGCCTGGGAGAGCAACACCAAGAACATTTGTTGCAGTTCCAGGGTTTCCTGGAGTGTATGCAGTAACTGGTCTTGCTGCTTCTGGTTGATTGGCAATCGGATAAGCGACATTATAATTGGTATTATAATTGATCGTCCACGCAGTTGGTGGTCGAGCCGCTTCTGGCTGCGTCGCTATCGGATAGGCTACATTATAATTTGAATTATAATTAATCGTCCATGCAGTGGCTGGTCTTGCAGCTTCTGGTTGATTCGCTAATGGGTAAGCGACATTATAATTGGTGTTATAATTGATTGTCCAAGCAGTCACTGGTCTATTGGCTTCTGGATAGATTGTATTGTAGTTTGTTGACCAAGTAGTCGCAGGACGAGTGGCTTCTGGTTGCGTAGCAATTGGGTACGCCACATTATAATTAGATGTCCATGCAGTCACTGGTCGAGTGGCTTCTGGTTGTGTTGCAATCGGATAGGCAACATTATAGTTTGTATTATAATTGATCGTCCAAGCATTAATTGGTCTTGCTTGTTCTGGATACGCGACATTGTAATTTGTATTGTAGTTAATTGTCCAAGCATTCACTGGACGGTTTGCTTCTGGGTATACCGTGTTATAATTCGTCGACCAAGTTGTTGCGGGACGAGCGGCTTCTGGTCTATTTGCAATTGGATAGGCAACATTATAGTTTGTTGACCAAGCAGTTACTGGTCGACCAGACTCTGGTTGGCTTGCAATTGGGTATGCGACATTGTAATTAGTGTTGTAAGTGATCACCCAAGCATTAACTGGTCGACCAGACTCTGGTTGATTTGCAATTGGATATGCGACATTGTAGTTTGTATTATAATTAATTGTGTATGCATTGATCGGTTGATTCGCAATCGGATATGCAACATTATAGTTTGTATTGTAATTAATTGTGTATGCATTGATTGGCTGGTTAGCAATCGGATACGCCACATTGTAGTTTGTGTTATAGTTAATCGTATATGCAGTGGCTGGCTGAGTCCCAATTGGATACGCGACATTGTAGTTGGTATTATAGTTTGCATTATTTCCAACACCAGTGCAGACATATGCTACATAGAGCACATAATATTGCGCTGGGAAAAAGTAATAAAAAGTGGCTTCATAATAAGAAGGACTTGGACAAGTTGGAGATGATCCATATGCAGTTGGATCGTTTGCGCCGCTATAATAAAAGGGACCACCATATACGCTACTATACTCAGTATAATTAACATAATGATTATATGAGTTTGGTGTGTTATAGGATGCAATTGGTTGATTTGCTACTGGGTAAACGACATTATAATTAGTCGACCAAGCAGTAACTGGTCTTGCTGCTTCTGGTCTGTTCGCAACTGGATATGCAACATTATAGTTCGTTGACCATGCAGTCGCTGGTCGAGCCTGCTCTGGTCTGTTCGCAACTGGATATGCTACATTATAGTTTGTTGACCAAGCGGTCGCTGGTCGAGCCTGCTCTGGTCGTGTTGCAATTGGATAAGCGACATTATAATTTGTGTTATAGGTTATGCTATACGCTGTTGCTGGTCGACCAGATTCTGGCTGATTCGCGATTGGATATGCAACATTATAGTTGGTATTATAAGTGATTACCCAAGCATTCGCTGGTTGATTGGCAATTGGATATGCGACATTGTAGTTTGTGTTATAGTTAATCGTCCAAGCATTCGCTGGTTGGTTCGCAATCGGATATGCGACATTATAATTAATTGACCAAGTAGTGGCTGGTCGCGCTGCTTCTGGCTGTGTTGCGATCGGATACGCCACATTGTAATTAATCGACCAAGTTGTTGCTGGTCGAGCGGCTTCTGGGCGATTCGCAATTGGATACGCGACATTGTAATTAGTGTTATAGTTGATCGTCCAAGCAGTTGCTGGTTGGTTCGCTAATGGATAAGCAACATTGTAATTTGTATTGTAATTGATTGTCCAAGCGGTCGCTGGCTGATTGGCGATTGGATACGCCACATTGTAATTAATTGTCCAAGCAGTAGATGGACGAGTCGCTTCTGGTTGTGTGGCGATCGGATAAGCGACATTATAATTGGTATTATAGTTAATTGTCCAAGCGGTAGGTGGACGAGCAGCCTCTGGCTGATTTGCCAACGGATAGGCTACATTGTAATTCGTGTTGTAGTTAATTGTCCACGCAGTAGATGGACGATTGGCTTCTGGTTGACTCGCGATTGGATACGCGACATTATAATTGGTGTTGTAATTGATTGTCCAGGCAGAAGAAACTGGAGCATTACCTGAACCGCCACGACCTGTGACGGTTCCTTTATATCGACCATATGGAATTGTTAAAGAGGAAGGTGCATTAAAAGTTTGCGATCCACGCGAACCACCACCCAACCAACTTTTACCTAAATCCGTACTTCTTGGCATTATCTTTCCGAAATTTGCGTGGAGACACGACCCTCTTTTGAGGGCATGTACTTATTTATTCGTTTTTATTCTTAGGTCTTATTCAATCTGAATATCAATATATCCACCTGGAGGCACTGAGACTGGGTGTGTCTGATAGTCTGGGAAACTCCAATAGACAACTTCTGTTGCTGGGACATATGGAGCAACTGTCGAAACTGGTCCTCCAGGAAGATAAACACCAAGAACTGTTGTCGGAGTTCCTACTGTTCCAGGAGTATATGCAGTTATCGGCTGATTTGCGATCGGCTGAGATGCAATTGGATATGCAACATTATAATTGGTTGAGAATGCAGTTCCAGGTCTAGTTGGTGCGCCTGGTGTCACATTACCTTCTGGTTGATTTGCGATTGGGTATGCAACATTGTAGTTTGTTGTATAATTGATTGTCCATGCTGTTACTGGACGATTCGCTTCTGGGTATGCAACATTATAGTTAGTTATGTAATTGATTGAGTATGCATTAATTGGTCTTGCTGCTTCTGGGTATGCAACATTATAGTTAGTTATGTAATTGATTGAGTATGCATTAATTGGTCTTGTTGCTTCTGGGTATACGCCAGTATTATAATTTGTTGAATATGCGGTTACTGGACGAGTCGGTGCACCAGGAGTGGTGTTCCCCTCTGGTTGATTTGCGATCGGATATATGGCTGAATTATAGTTAATAGCCCAAGCAGTTGCAGGGCGCGCAGCCTCTGGACCATTTGCAACATTATAATTCGTTGACCAAGCATTTACTGGTCGGTTTGCTTCTGGGTATACAGCATTGTAGTTCGTTATGTAATTAATTGCCCAAGCAGTTGCTGGTTGATTCGCTATCGGATATGTGATCGCATTATAAACGATAGTGTAAGTAATTGCCCAAGCATTTGCTGGTTGATTTGCCACTGGATATGTAATCGCATTATAATTTGTGCCGTAATTAGTAACCCAAGTAGTGGCTGGTCGATTCGCTACTGGGTATACACCAGTGTTGTAATTAATTATCCAGCCGCTAGCTGGAGTTGATCCAACTGGTTGATTGCCGATTGGATATACACCAGTATTATAGTTAATCGTCCATGCAGTTGCTGGTTGGTTAGCAACAGATCCTGGCAATGATTCATAAAGTATGTATGCAGTTCCAGGACCATACGACGGAGAAGTGATATTTCCATAGACATTTACTGGTGATGGAGCTGGTCCATTTCCCTGCCAAGGATAATTTTGCGAACCATAAAAGTTATTATAGATTGAAATCGGATCATTGCCAATTTCCATCACATTGCCATCGATATTTAGTGTAGCATTCCAAGTAGGACTATTATAATTCGATATATATGCAGTCGCAGGGCGAGCCGCTTCTGGATATGTGATAGGATTATAGTTTGTATTATAATTAGTAGTCCAAGCAGTTACAGGTCGACCAGCCTCGGGATATGTGATCGTATTATAATTAGTAATCCAAGCAGTTGCTGGTCGATTGCCTAAATTATAATTTCCGACAGGATAAACGCCAGCGTTATAATTCGTTGACCATGCAGTCACTGGTCGACCAGTTTCTGGTCTTCCTTGTTCTGGATATACGCCAGCATTATAATTGGTTGAGTATGCAGTAACTGGTCGAGTCGGTGCACCAGGAGTTACATTGCCTTCTGGTTGAGTTCCGATCGGATATGTGATAGCATTATAATTAATTGACCAAGCATTTGCTGGTGTAGTACCGACTGGGTAAATTATATTATAGTTAATCACCCAAGCAGTCGCAGGACGAGCCGCTTCTGGATATGCAACATTATAGTTCGTTATGTAGTTAATTGCCCAGGCAGTGGCTGGTTGATTTGCAACTGGATATGTGATCGCATTATAATTAATTGACCATGCAGTTGCAGGTCTTGTTGGTGCACCAGGAGTCACATTGCCTTCTGGTTGATTGGCGATCGGATACACAGCTGCATTATAATTAATTGACCATGCAGTCGCAGGTCTGGTAGGCGCACCAGGAGTTACATTACCCTCTGGTTGATTTGCAACTGGATACACAGCTGCATTATAATTAATTGACCAGGTTGTTGCTGGACGAGTTGGCGCCCCTGGTGTCACATTACCTTCTGGTTGATTTGCGATTGGATAAGCCACATTGTAGTTTGGACTATAATTAATTGTCCAAGCGTTTGCTGGTTGGTTCGCAACTGGATATGCGACATTATAATTGGTATTGTAGTTTGTAATCCAAGCAGATGCTACTGGTGAGTTCCCAGATCCACCACGACCTGAAACTTTAGCAACATGGCGACCATAGTCGATTGTAATGCTTCCTGGAGCATTAAATGAAGTTGTGCCTCTAGACGGTCCAACTATCCATGTTTTATTTAACTCAAACGGTCTTGGCATAGCGATTATCTCGCGTCTTTAACAGCCAATGTTCCGATAAACGAGGTTCCGCCATCAGTTGTTGTAAATGTCCACATATCCAGTTTATTTGCTCCAGTAGATGCTGGTGGAACGAGACCGCCAGCCCAGTAGATTGTATTACCCCAAGCTGGCGTATAACCACCAGTACCATTTTGCAACACAAGTAGTGTTACGGTCATTGCAGTTCCAGAGGCTGGAGCATTTGCAAAGGTGAAGGTTGGTGTTCCTGATAAGGTATACTTAAACCAGTTACCACCATTCAAGTCAACAGTCACAGCACCAGAAACAGTTGAAGTGTTTAAGTAATCCTTTGTTGACTTCAATGTACCAGTAATATTTCCAGAAACATTAAGGCTCTGAGAAACTGTCACATTTGTCGCAAGAGTAGTTGGTGTTGTAAGTGTACCAATTGAAGATATTGATGCAGTATTTAATGTAAATGCAACATTGGAACGATTACTAAACGATCCGTGAACACCAGCTGCAACATTAATTGATGCAGAGTTGTTGAAGTTGACATTAGATTTTTCAAGAATAACCGCATCATTCGCATAAACTGCAACAGTATTTGCCGCAAGATTAGAAGAAGCATAAGCATCCTTCGCAATATCAGCTGCACTCTTAACTGCGGTCAAAGATCCTGCATTTGTAGAATCAGTTGTAGTAATTGAATCGGAAAGATTCTGACGAGTTAAGATAGTGTAGTAAGTTCCTTCAGTGCTATTTGCAGTTACACGCCATACATTACCAGCTGAAGTATCAAAACGAATCCAAGCATTTCCATTTGCGGTAGACCCAAGATTCAATCCAAAGTAGCCATCTTCTCTTGATCCTTGACCAACGCGGAGGCGATATGCTGATCCGCTAGTTTCTGCAGGAGCAGCAATTGGATTGGTTACTGTTAGGTCTTGAACAAATAGTGTAGTGATATTAGCGCAAGAAACATTCGTGAGAGTTGAAACATATAGGTAAGCAGTGTTTAGATTAGTTGTTGCATTAATTTGTGGTGCTAGAACATTATTCTTAGCAACAAAGTTATTTGCATAAACATTAGCAGACTCAACTGCAACACCGTTACCTGTTGTTACATTAGATACTGTAATTACTTGAGAAACAATTACATTCGCAGCAGAAACATTACCGCTGCTTGTATTTTGCGTTACGACTAGATTTCCTGTCGTCGTATTTTGCGTAATTGCGATGTTTCCAGCAGAAACATTTTGAGTTAATACTGCATTAGAACCAGCAAAGTTTGCTTTCGCAATTATGTTATTGCCGTAGATATTTGCAGATTCAACTGCGACGCCATTTCCAGTAGTTACATTAGATACTGTGATCACTTCGGAAACGATCACATTTGCAGCGATGACATTTCCAGAGGTTGTGTTCTGTGTCAATACTGCATTGGTTCCAAGAACATTTGCCTTGGCTACGATATTATTACCGTAAATGTTTGCCGTTGCCGCAATAATACCATTGCCAGTCGTTGTATTGGATACGCTAATCGTATCAACTGCTGTGACATTTCCGCGCGATTCTAAATTACCAGTGCTCGTATTTCCATTAACATAAACATTACCAGCAGTCACATTCCAAGAAACAGTTGCATTATTGCTCACAGCAAGGTTATATACCGCAACATTATTTGTTACATTAAGCGTACCAAACTGATTTGCATTTGATAGTATAAAAGTGTTTGGAGTGATATTAAATGTTGCGCCTTGAGAAACATTTGCAATATTAACATGTCCACCAAAGAAGTAGGTATTTGGGAAGACATTAAATCGCGCATCACCATGAGTGTTTGAGATGATCGTATTTGGTGCGCTTATTGATACCAGACGGTTATCAACATTTAATGTTCCGACAGTTGTATTTGATACAAGAACATTAGCAGCAAAGAAGTTTGTATTCGTTGCAACATTAACAGTACCGCCTGAACCGATGTTTGCGAATGTAACATTCGCCGCAGTGAAAAAGGTATTTGAGTTAACGCTAAATGTGCCGCCGACAGTCGTATTAGAAATATCAACATTGGTTCCAAAGAAGTTCGCGTTTTGAGCATGGACATTGAATGTCGTTGTCATTGCAGTATTTGCAATGTTTACTTCACCGCCATGGAAGAATGTATTTGGGAACACATTGAATCTTGCGCTTGAATGTGTATTCGAATAGATTACATTCGGTGAAGAAACGAATACAATTCGATTATCAACATTAAATGTGCCAGTGGTCGTATTTGAAATGACAACATTCGTTCCAAAGAAGATCGCATTTTGCGACTCGACGATAAACTTAGAAACAGGATCGTTATTTCCGATGTATACATTACCAGAATTGACATGAGTCAATCGATTGTAAACATTTAGAGACCCAGAACCAGTATTCTGAACATTCACATTTGCGCCAAAGAACCAAGTATTCGCAGGATGAACATTCATCGTTGCCTGTAAACTTGTATTCGCAATATTATAAACGGTTGTATTGATAGTTGTTAATTGATTATTAACATTTAATGTTCCGACTGTAGCATTAGTTACAGAGACATTTGCGCAGAAGAATGTCGTGTTGGTGTTACTCCAAAAACGATCAGCGGAACCCATTCTGAAGAAGCGAATATCACCAGCATCGACATACACATGACCTGTGGTATTATCGACTTCGATGTCTTTTACCGTAAGAGTTCCATCGATATTTGTATCATCATGAACATCAAGAATTACACCACCAGATGAATTAGATAGTGTAATTTTACCATTTGTAAGTTCGATGTTTCCTCTGTTTTTAATGAAATCGCCACGAGCAATCTCATTAACATCATTTGCCATGAGATTGTCGGTGATGCGCCACTGGTTAAAAGTGCATGCGCTAGTTGTAATTCCTACATTAACTGTATTTGCCATGTCTATTTCTCGCCATTAACGGCTTTTAAAATTTGGGAAAGCATACCCTTAATATCTGAAACTTCAGACTTCAGGTTATTTAGGTCGTCGTCGATTTGCTTCTGGCGACGCAATTCAGCCATCTTAATCTCATGTTTTGAGACAGCTGCTTTGTTTGTGTTTAAAACAGCAATTCCTCGTTCGTCTTTCACAAAATCAGGATTTTCTTTAATCCTTGCCCTGACTTCCATAAATTAACCCTCTGGAGTTGCAATCACACGAAGATTTCTAACCTTTGGTACTAATGATGCATCGGTTGTTGTTAGAACAACTTTAACTGCAAATGATTTAAACTTACCGCCGATTGGATATGTGATTCCATTTTCGACATAAGAGAGTCTGTTTTCAAGAAGGTCTGGTCTAAACTCTAGTCCAATTAAAGATCTTGCGCTCTTAGAATAATTGTTCTTAACTTTCTGCATTAATTGCCAGCTCTTATCTGCAAAGCGATCGTTATCTTCTACAGACTTGACTTTATAATAAACATTAATATCTGTTCCAGTTGGACGGATTGCGTCCATAAACACTCTCATATCACCCGATTCAAATCCATCTTCAAGGACGATTTCTCGGCTGATATACTTGGCTTGAATATTACCGCCAGACTTACCTGTCTCGCCAGCAATAACCGCTGTTGCATTTGCATTCGGTGTCGCATTACCAGAAATAATTTGAATCGTTGGAGTGGTTAGATATCCACTACCAGGATCTGTAATAACAACATAACTTACAACATTTTGTGCATCAGTATTTGCAACAGCAAAACCCTTTGCGCCAGTTCCACCACCACCAGAAATATTAATAGCATAGAAACCAATATGGTGGCTATTTGCATAGATATATTGACGATAGAGAGCAGCATTTGCGGTAATTGCAGCATCGTTAGTACCATGAACCTTTTCTTGCCCATTGGTCACATTTGCTGCAGCGATAACTGCATTGTATCCAGTACCATAACCCAATAAAGAGATAGTTGTATTTGGAATGCCTGCATTATCAACGAGGTATCTTGAAGCCGTTAATCCAAGTCGCTCAATGTTTACAACTGGTGAGATATCTGGATCTGAAGTAGACATTGTCAAAGTCATGATGAAACTGTTTGCATCACCTTTGAGCAATTTACGGCGATTGATTGAGGTCTTATTCGACTTATCAAGTAATGCGCCATATTCAATTGGAGCAAACTTTGTGAGTTCTACACCGCTTGCTCCTTCTTGAGTTGTTCCACTACCATTTGCATAAATGCCACGAAGGCTATAAGATAGATCGGTGACTGGGAAATCTAAATCGGAAGCGAGTAAGATAACTTTATCAACATAATTATTCGCTTGTGGAGCAGAATCTAGAGCAAATTGAGCAGTGCCATCACCAGCATTGTGGAAAACTGCCTTATTGATTACAAACATTAGATCTTGATTTTGATATGGTGTCCAAGTTGATGAGTTTTGTGATCGGAAGAATGAGCCAGCATATGGCTGCTCAGAGATACGACGAGTTGGTGTCACACCGAGAACATCAGCTCCAATCTCAGCAATAAAGACCTCATAATCTGGTGAATCAGATCCAAGAACGAGCGCATATTCGCGTGATGGTTCTAAGAATACTGGATCATCGAAAGTAAACTTTGTAATCGTTGCTGAGTTTCCTGTACTTGGGACATTAGAAACCTTAACATCCTTACATTGAATTGTTTTAGCAGCAAGATAATTCTTTGTTGGATAACCATTTTGAACTTCGGCAATCTTCAATGTAATTGGAAGCTGCATTGAGCCGAGCGAAGTTAATGGTTTACTCTTAAAGAACAAATCAACAGAGGTTACGAACATACCATAGTCTTGTTTGTTCGCGTTGATTTTTGGTTTTGGTGTGAAAAAGGTTTGAGATAATCCATCACCAAGATTAATTCGTGGAGTTGTTGACCCCGTAGATGAAGTCTTTGGATTTTTTACAGCATCTGAATTATATGATCTTTCTGATGGAGAAACTGGACGAACTAATGCGTCAGCATCCACCTCAGGCATTGGCTGTAATGTTGGTGTCGTTTGAATTCTTTGTGTTGTTTTTAAGATACCACTAGAAACAAATGACCCAGCAGCACGCATTGCGTAATCTGGATCATCAACTGTAGAAGTATCAGTAATCGTTAAGACGCGATTACCTGTCTTAAATTTAAATCCAGGAAATGCTGGAACCTGAAACACGCCAGCCAAACAACTAGTGTCATCGACAACAAAGTTACCAATAGAATAATGTGTATTTGAAGAGTAATCTAGTTCAAGTGCTGAATCAAGAGTTACAGTTCTTCCACTTACAGCTGTAATCAGTTTTAAAGATCCTGCTGATGTTCCAGAGGTAAAGTAGATCAAATTACCAGCAGCACCTGAAGTATTTGCACTGGTTGGAAGCAATACTTGAGTCAATCCAGAATTTAATGTGTTTGCAAGGACACCAGAGGTGTGAGTATATGATGTAATCTTAATATTTGCAGAATTTGCAACGCTCTTAAGATAAGAACCAACTGGGAATCCTGATTGATTGAATGTTTCAAGATGAAGTGGTTTTGGCGAAGCAGTATCAGTAATACACCACAATCTTACATTTGCATTCGTGCTTGTGCTTGTAGCATTGGCAAGCATATAACCGTCAATTGGTCTAAGAGCAATTTTTCCGTCTGTTAGATTGATATATTCAATATGTGCGCGGAATGTTGCAAGGTCATATCTTGCAGCACCGTCGGCTGTCTGATAAACAAGATCGCCGACTCTGAACTTTGATGAATAGTCTGATAGTGTTGAACCAGAAGTTGCCACAACATTTAAGTTGTGAAAGTTTTGATTTAGATAAACAACATCGTCGCCGCTTGTTGCGATAACTTTTGCAAATATTTTTCCTCCCAATGCACCAGTAGCAATCACACCTTCGCCTGGATAGAAAGAATCGGAATTGTCATATTCAGTAGCACTGATAATCGATAAATTTGCATAAGTTACTGAAGATCCATTCTCGACAAAGATTGATGCTGATGGATCGAAGTTTCCTGATAGTGAACGAATAACGAAAGAAGTATTACCAGAAAAGTAAGTGTCTACAATTGCAGAGAATGTATTTGATGCGCTAGAACTTCCCTGATAAACTAGTTCTCCAGCAGTCGGCGCAGTAGAAGAATTTGACGAGAAGGCAATAACTTTCTTTGCATCGATTTCTACTTTGTTTGCAACCTGACAAAAACGGTTTACTGCGATATCATCGAAAAAGATTGATGCAATCTTTCCAGGTTTTAGATTTCTTCCTGTAAATTCGATGTCTCTTGCGCGCATATATGGCACAAGATTTGTATCGACAACTACTGTTCCAAACTCTGTTTTAATCATGTTCTTATTTTTCCTAGAAATCAATCTTTGCGGAATTCGAGCGAGTCATATTCAAATCGTGCATTATGGTGCAGAATATAACCTGCTTCTGTCTCACCTGCCCAGAAACAATTATCTCCAGTGTCAATTACACGAACAAATTTCTCGCCGAGATATTCAATACTTACAACTTCTCTCCAAGCAGACTCATTATTTTTATTTACACCGATCATTTGTCCAATCAAATTTGGTGCTTTCATCACACCACTATTTAAGGTTGGTATTGGAGCGGTTGTTGAGCAAACGAGAGATGTTCCACACTCAGTTGTAATTCTTACGCATGGCTGCAATTCAATTGCTGTATGCACAACCTTACCGAGAGTTGTATCGAGAGATTGCGCATTTGCAAGAAGAATGTCCATGCCATCCATGAGCATATATGCTTGTGTGACAGGATTACCATTATGAAGTTTTTTCTCAATGAGTGGAACAAAACTTTCAAGGACAACACATCCACCACCACCGCCAGTACGAATAGGTTGCGTCACAACAACTACTGGTTCTGGTTCTGGAGGCGGTGGCTCAATAGGAATCCAAATTGGTACTTCTGGTGGAGTGCCAACATCGATAATCTCTGGTGGTGGAGGTGGAGGTGGAGGTGGCTCCCACGGTAGTGGTGGTGGCTCTGGTGGAGGTGGCGGTGGAGGTGGCTCCACTGGTCTCTCTGGCTCAACAACAATTGGTGGGTCAGGATGCTTAACAACAATATCATCCTCTGGTGGAGGTGATGGTGGAAGAACCGCAGGTTCACGAATAATAATTGTCTCAACATTTCTTGTTGGGAAAATTTGTTCAATTGTGATTTGTGGTTGCTTCTCAATGATAGTTTCTTTAATTACTGTTGTATGTTCAATGCGTACTCTTTCTGGTACAGTAATAATCTCTGGCTTGAGTTGATTATCAGTCCAGAAATCAGTTTCTGGTGACATTTCTACAATGCCATTAAATTGACCAAACAAGAATGGCTGCACAGAAACTGCCTTATCTGAAACAAGATTTTGAGAAATTGCTGGTGTTTCAGTGAAGTTCAATGAGATCGTTTTCTTATTTAACTTCATATCCGCTAGTGTCTTATTCTTAAATGCAAGCGGTATTGTGGTTGTTCTTGGAGTCAAGAAACCTTGATCAAGTGCACAACTAAATGAGCGATCTTTGAAGTCAGCGATTGAGAAGTTACGGAAGTTTTCTCCAACAATACCATACTTTTCTTTCTCTGTATTGTCTTCATACAATGTCTTATCAGACATGGCTAGATTTTCAACATTGTTTAGAGAAACAAAGAATTCAAGTTTTTGCACACGCTTGTCAATACTTGAAATGTCTTTCATCGTAAAACGACGATTTTCATTATATTCTGTACGAATATCTTGAACATCGTTCACATATGGAGGCAAGCGCAATGTATACAATGTCATTGCATCATCGTCATCCTTTGGAATAGATGGAATGACTGCAGACTTACCTTTAATTACTCGGAACTCTTTATCCTTTGACAATACAAGTTTGTCGATACGAGGTAGATAATAATTAAATGACAACTCAGTTGTTGAGTCTGGTTGTGGGAATGCTGGAACATTGAATGTGTCCGCAGTATCGCCAATTGGTCTTGATGGGCGGAAGTCTAAACAATCTCGTAAATAGAGAATTCTTCCATTTGTATCAGTGTATATTGGAATTAAGTTATCATCATATTGATCTGCACCATATGAAGATGGACCAAAGAATGATAGTTTATTTGTAGAAGAGAAAATATGGTGATAGAAGTTCACATGAACAAGAAGTTTACCAGAAGGTGAACTATAGCCTTGTTTTAAGATTAGTTTTGCGTGATCGTATTTGTCATCTCGCTGACCGTAATCGAACACAAATCTTTCTGTAATATCTTCAACATTATCTGCATCTGGATAATGTGTCGTATTACCCATCAATACTTTATTCACCTTCACAACATCTGGAAGGAATAAAGAAATTGAATCGCCTGGACGAACAGCATTATATGTTGGATTTGAAAGCCAAATTAAACCATTTGCTAGATTGAGTGAAGCAACATGCCCAAGATTTGTTATTGAAACCTCAGTATTTTGAGAAGAATTTGATGATGGATATGTGAACGGATCGGCACTGAACGAAGAATCTGCATAATATGTTTTAGTACGAATCAGATCTTCAGCATCATTAACCTTAACGCGAACAATTGCGTCAATTGATTGTAGTGAAGCGTCACCTGAGTCGATAGTAATTTGACTAGAGGTTACTGTAACATTGGCTGATGTGAGATTTAATATTGCTCCATTCGGAGTAGATGAGCCACCATTATCACGAACTGCAACCACAAGATTTTGACGAATAGAACTAGTTGTTCCTGACCACGGAATTGTTGCTGTTGAAAGATCACCTGCACCGATAATGAAGACACCAGGAGTTGCAGAAACTACCTTATTTAAAATAGCCTTATCGTGTTCGTAATCAACATTATTGATTGATGTTCTTGCTACGAATGTTCCAGGAAGTTGATAGATGAATACCTTGTCCTGAGACTCAGATAGCACCACATCACCATTAATAAGTTTAGAATCGATCGCAACATTCATTGCCGTATTAACATTTGCAAGCAATGAGTTTGCAACCGCAACACCAGAAACTATACACTCAGCGTCATCAATACCAAAGTTTAATTGGAATACTGTGTTTGAGTCTGGCACACCTAGATTATCAAATGGGCGGTCTAGTTTTAGTGTGGCATAATCTAATTGCCACCATGAGTTAGACACGGTTCTTGTTTGACCTGTGACATTTTGAGTGTGTGTAGATTGTTTATACACAACTAATGGATTTGATGCTGTACATGCCATAGCATAAGAGAAAATAGAATTGACAACTAGATTTCCAGAGTCGACTCGAAGAACTTCTTTTGCGAATTCGCCAACGCGAATAATATCACCGACTGCAATCTTACTTGTGAATGTTCCACTCGCATTTGCGTTTACATTGAAAGAGTTTGCATATGCAACAGTCACATCAGCGACTGGATCTAATTTAATTGGTAGAATCGTTAGCGATACATTGCTGTACAATCCGTTGCTTCTTGGCATAAATTGACCAAAAGCAACATTGATTGTATCTGATGTATGAGAACCAGCAGCGCGGAGAACCTTTGGAACAATGTTAACATCAGTCAAATAAACTCTATAGACACCATTACTGTCTACAATCGACTCTGTGCTATTATCATCGCGAACAAAGTCGCGAACTCTTGCTGTACCGATCTTTGTATTCTGATAGATAATTCCGTTTGCAGCAGAACTGCCGAGACCGACATTGATTTGTGTTGCAGTACCGCAGTGAATATCAACCTTTTCCATGGCAGCAATGTTAATAAATGCATTGCCTTGTCCTGGAGAGACGATAGATGTTACATAGAGATAATTTCCAGAAGAGGTATCAACATCAACATCAACAATTGATTTCACATCAGCTGCGCTTCTTGGCTTCTCAACATCAATCTTAACTTGTCCGAGGGTTTCGAATTCAAAACCCTTAACATATGCTTTTCCTGGCTCAATGATAATTGTATAGTTATTTGCATCAGTGCCATCCATTACGGATGCGCGGAATGGGCGAACAGTATAGTCGCCAGATTCGTCAAAGGTGCGGCGAGCAAGAGTTTTTTCTAACTCAGCATAGATTGGGTACTTAACTTGCTTTGTGATAATACCATTTTCGAGGCGCATCAATTCGAAGAATTGCGCTTCGTCGATAATAGAATCAAGTGGGCGAGTTGAGAGTGTTAGATTGAACTGATATCGGTCGCCACCTGGAGCCTGATAGTTAAATGAGCCTTGAGCTGGATCTAATAGGGTTGTATCGATTTCGCTGTCAACAATCGTGTCATTAATCTCAAGACCAACCTTAACATTTGCAGTTACATCATAAGCGGCAGCAACAACTGTTTGATCGGAAACTTGCACGAAGAATCCATCAACATAAAACACACCTTCATTAATAGAAACGACTGTGGCTTGACCACTCGCATTAGAAGCGATTAACTGCGCTTGTGTGCTTGTTCCCGCAATTTTAATAATATCACCGTCTTGAAACTCAAGACCTGTGAGATATTTTACGATAAGAGTAGGTGTACCATCTGTTGGGAAATAGGTTGCAAGAACCTTTGCTTGTACTGATCCAGAAGTATTGCGAATAACCTTACGATCGAAATCTTCGATCTCAATATCGACATTATTAAATGTTTCTAGGAGCTTGATGTGACGGACTTTATTATCGAGAGTTAAATTACCACCAATAACAGGGGAACCGTCTTGGAAAACATGGTCGCCGAACTGCTTAATCTGATTCTGCAGAATAGACTGCATCTGTGTGAGTTCACGAGCCTGGACTGCTTTTCCTGGCTTGAAGAGAATGCGCATATAGTTGTTATCGCGCGCATTATCCTCAAAATCATCATAATACGGTTCAATGTTAAATTCCATGTCTTTTTACCTAGAATGATAGGATAATTTTAATTTGGTCGATCTGATTGTCTAGTCGAACAACATTTTTGCGATTTTCGGTATACAATAAAGTTCCACTAAATGCTTTAATCTCAGAATTCGCAATTTCTATAATTGGAATAGAGATTCCTGAAGACTCGCCTTTTATCGCGTCCTGGACAGCAAAAGTACCAGTTATATTATTTATATACAAATAATTATCGCCTGGATCCCAGTGAGCAACATTAGCGACGCCAGAAGCATTGCTAACAGTAGAACCCACATAAACAGTTTCATCTTGAACAAAGTTCGATACACCTGGATCCGCAACAAATAGACGAGTCGTTGCTCTCAAACTATTCGAATTTGCATATCGAGTTGTGTTGTTTGCAAATCGATATATCGGATCCTGGATAATCGAAACTTGATTAAAGTCGAAGAGCTGAGCAACCTGACTTACTGGGATGGTATCGTTTTCTGTTCCAACTAATTCTGTAGAAATCATTAGAGTATGGCATCCTAACTCTTCGAATGGGTTTGATCCATGACCTCCACCTGGAGAGAATTGAATGTTAAACTCAGCATCTGAACGAGTAATAACTGCAGTTTGAGTGCAAGCCGAATTATTTACAGCTGCATTCAATGAGAGCTGTGTTGCAGAAACAGTAACAACATTTCGAGATTCTGTATTAACTGTGACAATGTCGTTTGGAAACACATTGGCGAGGAAGTATGGATTGTTCGAGAGATTGGCTGTGACGATTGAGCCAGAAACATTAACTGTTCCTGGTAATGTAACAGTACCAAGTTTATCATTGTCATCAACTTCCACAGTACCAAGAGTATAATTATTACCACCAGCCAAGATCGTCACACCAGTGATTACACCACTCTCAACTCTTGCCATTAGATTAGCATTTGCTCCGTCAGTTCCCGTAACGGATATGATACGAGCGGTGTTGGAGTTTCCTCCTGCAACATGACCAGAACCACCCCACAAAACTTCAATAACATCGATAGCACCATCAACAGATCCAGCAACAACTGCTTGGTCTGTTAGAACTGGCATCCATTTTGAGTTAAAGAATTTCTGTTTTAAACCAGCTGGAATGGTATACAAATACTTCCATTTATATCCATCACCTGTTTGAATGAATGGACTTTCTGGTAATTGTCCATCGATATCGATGGTTGGCTCTACTGTTGAAACTGCATTATTATTATCAAAGAGGCACTTAAAGACTTGATCACGACTGTTACGAACATAAAAATTATTTGCAGTTAGCGGATAAGTATTAGCAATTGTAGACACTGTAATATTAGAATTTGAATAAGTGAGTGCAGTATTTAAAGCAATAACTTTACTGCTTCGAACAGCAACAATTTGTCTATCGTCCGTATTAATTCTTACAATATCTCCTGCTACACGAGAACTGAAGTCTGCTGAGTTTGCAACAACCGTTGTACTATTTTTTACGAGAACAATTGAACCACCAGTATTCGTATTTGCAAAATTACTGCTTACAATTAAATGATCACCATTTGTAACGGAAACAACCGTCTTTACAGCAAGATTAACTGCAATTTGATCTCCAGGGAAAATGTAATTTGAGAAAGAAGTTCCAGTACCAACCACAACATTAGAAGCAGCAATACTTACTGTTCCTGTTAGAGTAGTATTTGCATTTGCATTCGCAGTGCCGATATTATTAATATCAACATAGTTAAAAATATTCACATGATCTTCATATTGATCATAGGCTATCCCAGAAACCCAATCGCGGCGAGCAACAACTAACTGCATATCGTTAGATTGAATTTTCTTTAATCCGATAAGGTTTCTATAGATTGAATTAATATCAATTGTAGAATAAAGCACAGGATCAACATCTGTTACAGAGGAACCAAAGTCTACCGATCTACCAATACCAATATAAACATTGGCATCATTCGAGAACTGACTTTTGATGTCCTCTGCAAGGAACTTACCGAAAAATGGCGAGATTAATGCTTTCATTGTTTATCCAAGATCTTTAGTTAGAGTTACGACCCTATAGTCATATGATTGATTCGTGGTCAAATATTTATCTTGCGCCGCATTCGTGAATGCAGATGTAACGGTTAGAGTATCGTTATTAGTAATTGATGCAATAACTCGAGTCTCATTATTTACAGTGATACTCATTCCGACTGCAACATTACCAACAAAGTAAGTTACATTTGGCGATGTCGTATTACCCGTAACGACAACACTACTTGATAGGACATTCACAGTTCCAGATAAGGTTGTACCAAGAGAGTAATTTGGAATCACATGATAAACTAATCCAGAAACATTCGCTGGAACGGCGATATTTAATGTAATGTTATTAGAAGATATCGAAACAACATTTGCGTTTTGTACTGTGGCTCTTCTGTATAAGGTTGCTCCAGTTGCAGCATCTTCGAATGCGGAGTTAACATTCATAACTGTTCCGCTCGCAATATTCACAACTTGTCGAATCTCGTTATTTACAGCAACGAGATCGCCAACAACCAAGTCTGTGCTAAAGGCAGTTGCAGTTCCTACAACCTTACCATTTTGTGTGTGTACTTGAACAGTTCCTGTTTGAGCCTTATAAACATTTGCAACTGCAATATTAAACGATAGATTATCACCTGCAACAATCATATCAGAAATGGCGTTCACATTACCAGAGATTTGAACAATGGTATTTTGTAGTTTCTGTATGCCATTTCCTGTGCCAAAATAGATAAATGGCGCATTAACTGTTATATGAGTTCCATCAGTGACAGTTATGACTTCGCGAATTTGATTGTTTACTTTAATAATATCATTTGCAGCGAGTTGTCCTGTGAAGTTTGTACCAGAACCAAGAATAATATTATTTTGTTTATAGATCGATGCTCCAGTTGCATGGTATGCATAATTGCTATTTACCTTTAGCGTTGTATCATTTACGACTACGGTGACTGTCCGAGGCTCACTATTAATAGTAATTATGTCGCCAACATTAATTTGCGGATCAAAGTTTGTTCCAGATCCTGTCACAACATTTGAGCGAAGATATAGTAATTGAGTATTTGCTGGATATGTAAATGCAGCATTTACCTCAAGTCGATCCGCTGCATTGACAAAGGTCACTTCGCGGATTTCGTTATTAACTGTAAAAATATCACCGATAAAGACATTTCCTACAAATGAGGTTCCGATACCCAAAACAACTACATTTGAGAGATATGCAACATTATCAGTTCCTGCATAATTGAACACAGCATTTACAAGCAAATGTTGATTATTTGTGATCGAAGTAATTCTTCTTACTTGATTATTGATTGTTAGAATGTCATTTACAAGAACTTGTGTTGTGAACGATGTAGCATTACCGACAACAACATTAGTTGTGTAGACATTAACTGTTCCTGTAATTTTCTCATTAACATTTACAGTACCAGTAATTGCTGGATTTAGAACAGCTGTTCCTGTCACAGCAGGATTAATTGTCACTGTACCAGTTAATGCATTATAAACTGTATTGCTATTGGCTTTACCCTGACCAGTGATTATAAAGTCACCTTCAACATTTAAAGATGTGTTTGAGAGAACTTCAGTAACAACCTTTGTTTGTGTTCTGAGAGAAGGATCATTTCCAATAGAATTTGAGGTAAATGCACCACTATAATTCAAGATAAACAAATCACCAACATTAACCTTTGTATTTGCAGCACCACCACCAATGCTGCTTGTGAAGTCTGTTCCATATCCAGTAATTGTGTTTGATCTAGAATTCAACACACTTACGCGAGAAGAATCATATTTTGGTAAGAACACATCGGCATTTGATGATAGAACAATTGCAGCGTTATCCTCGCTTTGCGCAATTCTTTTTGCAGTTAGCGACATTCCAGCTGGGTGCGAGATATTCTTTATTGTATTCTCATATTCGATTAAATCTTTTTCTGCTTGAATAACATATGAGAAGTTGTGATAGATTGTATTATCTTGAAGAACTTTATCAGCACTTGGGAAGCCATCAGTGTTTAAGAAGAATCCATTAAACTCGATAAGACCGTTTGCGAATTGTGCATTAGCGCGAGCGCGACCATTTCCATAGTACATTGGATTTGGTAGATCAGCAACAGATTCTGGATAGAATGTTGATGGACCAGTTCCAACAAGAACACCACGAACAGGAACTGGAACTCTCTCGCTGACATCAACATCGATGTAAAGATTATTTGCAGTAACTAGTGACTGCTCGACATTAATTGTGCCTGAGTAATTGTATAGTCGAAGAACATTCGTTGTTCTGTTGTAAGATTTAACATTCGCTCGGAATGTTGAGTTTTGGAGCGTTGTTCCTTGATAGATATATTCTTGCTCATAAACAGTATCTGCTTCATCGAGAGCATCAACAACAGTATCAAGAACTTTTAGTGAGATAGTTGGCGTAGAAACATAATCATAGCCACGGTATAACAAACGAATATCCTGCACACGACCGATTGCTGAGGTGTCAATTGTTTCTTGGAATCCGTCACCAAATAGATAGCCTGTTAATGATGCCTCGTCACCATCTCTTCTTTGAATTGTCTGACCTGTTGCATTTGCAGTAAATGCAGAATTGACGAGTAATATTGTGTTATTAGTGATCGCAACAACTCTTCGAACCTCGCTATTAATACGAATCACACTCTTATTTGAAAAGTCAGATAAGAAAGTTGTTGATGATCCAGTAACAAGGTTACTTCTATTATTTACTGTTGCAGTTCCACTCAATGTGTCATATGTTACCGAAGAGCGATTCACAATAATTTCTGGTCGTTCGAGATATCCTTCTCCTCGATTATCAAGAACAACGGAAGTGATTGCTCCATTAGATGCAACGGATTGCACATATCCATTTGCGCCATAACCACGACCAACAAAAATTAATCCATCACCTACTGTATACTCAGTGCCACCACTATTAATGTACACATGAGCGAGCACTCCAAGATCAGAAAAGTCTTGCCACAATCCTATCTTGGTATCTTGTTCTAGTGAATTGTTATAGTCGTAATCTTCAGACCAATTAGTGTCATAGTGAGAACTAATTTGAAGAGATGGCTCGGCACGAAATCCGAAACCACCTTCTAATACAGAAATTGCAGAGATACCACCAGTGTTGACTGTCTCAAAATCTAATCCTTGAACAATCATTGATTCTGCATTCGCAGGAATTGGAACTCCATATGGAGGACTTACTGCAGCGATAGTCCAAGTCTTACCACTATTGACTGCAGCCAATGTTGCTCCTGGTCCTGCTAAAATTTGTGCTAAAGAACCAGAATATTGTGCATCATAGATTAAAAGTGAGTCAGTAGCATCTGGTCCAATGTAATCAGCAAATACACCAATTCTATAAGCATTTTCATTTGTTACAGTTGTAGAATATGCAGAAGTAACAGTAAGATGTTCATTATTTGTAATTGCTGAGATCGTTTGATCTTCACCATCAACTCTTAATGTTTGTCCTGCTTTTAATTCATATGAGAATTTTGTATTACTTCCAATAACAGCAGTTGATGTGCTTTCTACACTATCATAAATTGTGTTACCAGAACTTGAGAATGGGAAAAGAGAGTCAACTGTTAGTAAAGTATCAGATGCGATTGTAGCAACTTGTTTTACAGTTCCATTAACTGAAATCATATCGCCCACTGTTAATTCAGTAGAGAATGATGTTCCACTGCCTTTAACAGTTAAATTTGCTTTGTATGCTGGCTGTGACGCGACTGTAAACGGAAAATCCGTTGTTAGTGTTAGTTGCGTGTCGCTAACAACAGAAGCAATTTCATGTGTTGATAAAATATTACTTGGCAATTTAATTCTAATGAACTGACCAGCTGAGAAATCAGCTGTGAATGTTGTGCCAGTTCCAGTAACAGTTTTAGTTCCAAGAGATGTATCAACACTCACTGCACCAGATATTGCAGTATTACCATATACTTCAACAGTGCCTGTTAATGATGTATCACCGTATATACTAACGGTTCCACTAATTGCAGTATTACCATTTGGTGTTCCAACATAACCAACAAATAATGCATCAAATTGATTATTTCCATTAGCCCAGACTTTTTCGAAGTTTTCGAAATAATCTGTATAGTCCTCTTCTGTTGCATTGAGAATAATATTGATATTGTTTGGAGTCATTGGTGCAAAATTTGCTGCACTAATCAAAGTATCTCCTAAAAATTCAATAGAGGTCTTATCATAAGTGATTGATTCTAGATAATTCTTTTGACTATTCGATGTGCATGCAGAAGTATTAAGAGCAATGACTCGAAGATCAGTTGATGAGTTTGCTTCATCATCATCAACACCAATTGTTCTTAGAACAACGACTTGAGTGTTATAGTATTCTCGATAACCATAACCTAAGAATGTTGGTGTAACGGCTTCAATAGATCCACGAGTTACATTACCGACTATTGCAGCAGCATCATTGGCTTCTGCAGAAGTACCAAGACCGCCAGTAATTACAACTGGATCGCCAACATTGTATAGCAATCCACGACGGCGCTGTGTTGGATCAGTACGAATGTTTGAATCAACACGAACATTTGATAGAGTGCCAATAATTCTTTCACGGAATACTTTATCAACACCATTTGCGTCGACATAATTTACAACAATATCTTCACCATTATTAAAGTATTTGGTAATGTTCGAGATATAAATCTCGATGACTTCCCTACCATTTGTTTCATCAATGCTGCGATTAGCGGACTCAATAATACAGGTCGCGCCAGAAATTGTACCAACGACAAGTTTCTTTTCTAGTAGATTAACATCAACATTTTTATTTGATTCGCCGACAGTAATACGGAATGCTCTTGGCTTTTTCCATTTACCATCTGATGCAATCAAAATCTGTTCTTTAGGATAGTTGACTTCTAAATCAGTGTCATATAATGCCTTGAATAGCCACTTGAGTGATTCTTCACTACCCTTTTTATTATAATATTCTCTTGCGCTCTTGAGAATCTTTTTAATGTCGAGCGAAGGATTTTCTGGGAAATGTGGAAGCAATTCATCTTTAAAGTATCGAATAAACTCATCTGGAGTTTCATCGATATCTCTGTAATCGCCAATTTGCATGGCATGATAAATTGTATTGCCTGCAGTATTGGACATACCAGCAGGAGCATTTTGCTCTAGCCAAGAGTAGTATAGTTCTATGAAACGCTTGAACTGCGGATGATTTCCGTTAATGAAATCGGGAAGTTGCGTTTGAACTAATGCTGATACTGTTTTTTCAGCTGCCGCCATATTATTACTCAATAATTGCGTTTACGGTGACTGACAATGCAGTAGGATCAGATAGATCGAGAGTTATAATTCTGTTTCTTTCTGACGAGAATATTTTCTTTGTTGGTGTTGCTTTTATTACAAGAGTACCAAATGGATCAGAAACTGCAGTTGGGAAGAAATTATTTAAAGTTACCAAACCAGTTTTATAGTTAATTGTGCCGATATTCTCAACAACTGTTTTCTTAATACTATTCACAATAGTGAAGATCTTCAATTGACCATATCTTCCCTGCAATATTGGTCGCAAAACTGCACCAGTTCCGCCACCACCATCAATTCTTGCTGTAGCAGAGGTATATCCTGTGCCAGCATTTACGATTTGAATCTTTCGTATTGATCCGTTTACAACGAGTGCTTGTGCTATCGCACCTGTACCATCACCTTCAATAATAACGGATGGCGTTGTTGTAAAGCCACTGCCTGGAGCAGTGACTTCAATCTCCTCAACACCAGTATAAGATTGAAGAACTTCTTCAATAAAACATTCTCTCTCAACATTTGCACTATCAACATAGGTGAAAGATGGTGTTGATGTAAGTCTTTGAAGAGTTGTGCCTTGCTGTAATTCGGTGCCAAAATTAATTGAATAACTTTGTGAGCGAGTTGTGTCAGGAGCAAATCTTTTCTCAATGATAACCTTAACATCGTTACTAGTAATTGAATTCTCAGAATCATCGATTACACGAGATAACTGAGAAACCTTAAATGAATTATTAAAGGTATCTAAACTAGTATTTGCAAAATTGCGAACTGCAGTAACAATTGTGGTTTTAACTTCTTCTGCAGTTTTATTTGTTTTTGTTGGATCGAAATTTACATCAACAGAAAGGTTTAGATAATTATAGTCAGCAGCAACATACTCTGGTGTTACTGTTAGAACAGAGAATGGTTTGATTACATTGTTCTTCACAAATTCAATTTCTGTTGTGGTTATTTCATATCCACCGAGTGGTTTTGCTGTGAAGAATACTTTACCAAATACTGGAGGCTCATTATCCTCCCCACCCCAAACATTGACTGCCTCGAAGTATGGATAATCGCGATTAATCAATGCGATATAATCGTTCTTTGTTACAGCACGATTTTGAGCAATATAGGACTTTGGTGCTGTAAACTTAATCTGATCAATGGTTTCTGCTAAAGCACCAGCAGATGATTCGCTTCGCAATGTTACTGTAGTTGTTGTATTTGTTAGAATACTATCAAGTAAACGAAATGATTTTAATCCATTTGCAGATAAACCAGAGGTCACAACATAAGAAACAATGACAATATTTCCGTCTGAGAGTTTCTTTCCAATTACATCATCACCGAAATAAATCTGATAGCGACCATTTTTATTTTCTTCAAGATAATAAACCGCTGCTGTCTCATCAACATCAGTTGCGTCTTGCGCTAACACAAATGTTTCTAGGTTAGCATTTTGCGTTGATTTTTGTACAGCGACAAATAAAGTTGAAGTATCAATGCCGCTATCTTGCAATTCAAATACTTGATTTGGGTTTGTTTGAGAGTTATAGGTATATGAGAATGTTACTGGTTGTCCTTCTTTGATTTCTAAGTTCTCAACATTAAACAATCCAGTTGTTGTATTCTTAGATACAATACGAGCAGACGGTGTCACGAAGATGTAGTTAGTACCGTCTTTTGTTTCAGAGATAAATCGTGTGAAACGAGGAATTACAATAGAACTATTTGAATCATTCGCAACTGGAGTGATTGTTAGATCAACTGCAGCTTTTGCTGCAACGCGAGAACGAGGAGTATATCCTAATAGTTTAGCGTGAGAAACAACTGCACCGCGAGTAAGTGCGGTATCAATAAACATTTCGTTGGCTACCATATTTAAATAGTAACCCATATAATGAGTATTATATGCAAGAACATCGAGAAGCGTAGACAAACCTGATCCTTCAAAGTTGTAATCGCTGAACTCTGATTGAGCCTGCATGAACTCCTTTAGATTTCTTTTGATTGTATCGAAATCTAATTCAGCAACTTGAAGTTTTGCGTCAATGTTTGCCATGTTATCTTACTCGTTCTAAGAAGAAGGTGATTGTAATTGGTTGTGGATCATTTCGAATAATAAATTTAATAGAAACATCATATCCATTATTCTCATAATCAGGGTTCGCGGAAACATCAAGTAACTGAACTCGAGTCTCGTAATTAACAATTGTTTTTGTAATTTCTTCGATTATATTATTTGTTGTAATATTATCTATTGGCTCAAACAAGTATCTCTTTAAATTGCATCCGAGTTCTGGATTAAATAATCTCTCATAATGTGCTGTCTGTAAGAGATTACCGATAGACTGAGCGATCGCATTCTCATTTGTTTTCTTAAGAATGTCATCAGTGATCGGATTTGGCATAAAATCCATATCGATATCACTGAATGTTCTTGTTGCTAATCCCATCTTTAGGTTTCCGTTGCAGACGCTGCAGTGTTAAATGCCGTCTTTGCGCTCGCAGTTCCAATTCGACTAAACAATGCATATCCGACACTACTTGTATCCGTAAACTGAGAAGCCATACCAACTACTGTTGTTGCAGAGGTTAAAGTATTGCTTGCTTCGTTGAATGCATGCGTATCAGAGTCAACCACAGCGTTCATAGTATTTGCATGATTATTTATAAGGAGTTGGCAATCGTTAACGAGAGTGGTTATCTGAGCTGCATCAGTCACTGAATCTAATCGAGAGATCTGATCTAATTTTTGTCCAACCACATATTGTAGAGAGTTTGATATATTCGTAAGTTTGGTATCTGAGAATAGTGCCGAAGCAGTATTTTGAATAAAACTGTTTGGTGACTCTCCCGTCAATCCACTTAAATTGCTACCAGCATCTTTAAGTTTATTGAAATCAGGAATGGTGTCAGAGATAGAGGTTGCTTGCCCTGAAAGTAACTGAGTATGCGCCTGAAAATCAGTAAGAGCATTCTGTATTCCAGTGATTCCGTTTGTTAATGCGCTTAATTGACCGCCAGAAAGTTTACCCGTAACAGCTGTAATTTGACTACTCAACCCAGAGATCTGCGAGCTGACTGCACCCTCTACTAAAGACATAGGATTTTGAGTAATTGCAGTAATCGCTCCAGCTGCGGCTTGAACCTGAGAGATAATTCCTCCAAGTTGTCCGCCAATCGCACCAAGACCACCCTGCTTAATTGCAACAGGAAGTCCACCAATCGTGACTGTTGGAATCTGTTGTAAGAAAGAACCGCCCATATGGAGTCGGTCCATAATTGTCGACTTGAGTTCAGAAATGATATATGCTTCTGCTTTCGTTACAAATCCCATTTTATCCTCCTGTATTTGCCGAGGTTGGGGCAATGTTTACGGTTTCAGTTTTTGGATATAGCCGTTTTCCTGTTATGGTGACAATCTCGCTTAATCCTTTATTTTGAATTTTGTTTATTTCATTTTGAACATCAATATCAATATTAAATGGTATGTTCTTTTCTGATGCGCCTGTTGCAACTTGAGTAATCTTTCCTAAAATCTCACTCTTCGAAGATCCAGTTAGAGATAAAATATCTCCTCTTGCAGTATTAATCGCAGATTCAGCATTTGCCACCTTGGCTGTAATTTCTCCGATTGGAAGAGAGGAGCCAAGATCTTTGATCGTAGAATCGAGAGTTGCTTTTAGATCGCCGACCACACCAGAAACAGAGGAAGTTAATCCGCCAACTGCCTTACCAAGAGTGCTACCAGATAGACCACCAAGAGCACCACCACCAGCAGTTGCACCAGTAAGAGCAGAGGTAACTGCACTAGTTGCATTTGCTGCAGCTCCAGCGACCGTCCCTGCTGCGGCAGAGGCTGCAGCTGCAAAGTTTCCACCCAATGTTGAAACTGCATTATTTCCTGCGGCAGTTGCTGCAGTTTGAGCAGCAGTTGCTGCAGACGCTTCGCCTTCGCCAGCTTGAGTTCCGCCACCAGTTAAACCTGCACCAGAAGCGGAAGCAACAGAACCGCCCTGAAGATTGACTTTTCCTGCAGGAATATCAACAACAGATCCAGCAAGTCCTGCTGTGGATCCTTTGAGATCCAAACGACCCCCTGCGGTAAATTTGCCACCACCGCCAGCCTTGAGATCCATTGAACCTGTAGATTCAATATTCACTGAACTGCCTTTTATCTTAATTGCACCATCAGCTGCCATATTAATTGCAGCAGCCTCAATATTCACTGTTGCAGTTTTAAGATTAAAATTACCTTCGACGGTGATAACTGCTTTACCCTTTACATAAATGAAATCATCGCCCATGATGACTTCATAGTTGTCTTTTTGCACTCGTTCGACTTTATTGCCGTCTTTGTCAATCTCAAAGTATGAACCATTGCGATGTGCTAGATGCACTCTTTCTTTTCCTGGAGTGTCATCTAGTTCAAATGCATGACCTGATTCTGTTTCTAGCGCATAATTATATGGATATTTCGGAGCAAATGCTGGTGCTGGCTCTGACCAAGTCACACCACCAGCAGACTTCACACCCTTCTTAAGATTCTTTTTTCGTGTTGCAATAATTGTACTATCTGCCTTGCCGCGAGCAAGACGATTCGTTGTTGCTTCTTTTAGATACTTTGACTTTGGATAGGCTTCTGCATTATCATCTGGTCGTTTTGGTGCATCGCCAAAACTCTTTCGTGGATCACTAAATCCATCTTCGTATCTTGGTTTCTTTTCTGGTTTTCCTGGAAACACTCCCATGATCACTGGATTTTGAGCATTGTCACCATCCATAAAGAAACCAAACACCATATCGCCTTCTTTTGGTGTGTACACTGCAGGATGATTCACAGGAATAGTTGGATGAGCCCAAGGAAGATCATTCGTTGCGATCTTTTTCTTATCTTCAGTGTGCCAACCGAAACAACGAACGCGAACACGACCAAGCTGTTCTGGATCATTGCGATCTTCGACAACGCCAACCCACCAAACAAAACCCTCAAGACCTATAAAATTCTTGCGCGCTTTCATGAGAATTTGCTCGTGACTTTTTCAAGCCCATCTTTTGCAGCAGGGATTTGTTTTGAGAAAGAATCAGAAACTAACTCTACAATGCTCTCGAAATCTCCCTTATCCATTCCAGAGAACTTATGGCAAATAGCCGACACAAGATAGTTTCCTGTGCGATATTCATCTGGAACTTTACCTTTTGCATCTGCGCCTTCGAACTTTGGAAACTCATACTTAACAACTTCACCAGCTTTCAAGAAAATATCTCCAGGAATCACAATTTTAATTTTGGTATTATGCATTGCTGTCATATGCAATGCGCGGTTCATCATCCACTTATCTCTGTCATTTGATTTTTCAGAGGATGTATCGTTAATCGCAATGTTTGTTAGAAATAGAGAATCGTGCGTAGCAGTGATTGGCTTCTTATCCATATTCTTAAGAGCATTAGTTGCCTTAAATTTATTCAACAGATTATTCTGCGCTTCTGCAGTTTCAATCGAATAATCGTGATAAGAAAAAGATTGACTGAAGATATCTACGGATAAAAGTCTTGAGGCATACCCACCATTTTGAAGATTTTTAATTACATCAAACTCGCTACGAATCTCAAAAGCGTCAATAGAGTCTTTGTTATTTGCTGGGTCTTGATCAACTGTTTTGATTTCGTATTTTAATGTCTTAAGCGGCTTCTCTTTGATTAGAGTATTGTAAGATCTAAACTGGAATCCATCTCGATCTTCGTAAAAGAAGTAACAGTATTTTGGTGGTTTACTGGCATCATATGAACGAGATGCAGCCCATTGAATAACCTCGAGAGGATTCATTCCTGGAACCACTAAATCATAAACACCGCTTGTTGTATCCATCTTTTTAATTCTAGATGGATCAACCTTTAATTCGTTCAATAGAATATCACGAACGATATCGACGGTTTTCTTACCCTTGTATGCTTTGCTTACCTTCTTTTGATTTGAGAAAACTAACTCCTCAGAGCAAAAGTAAAGTACGAATGTTTGACCTGAATCAGAAGCAGGTTTTCTGCTGCCAGTCTTATAGATTCTAAAGATCTTTTCGATTGGTTTGCCTAGAGACGGTTTGTCAATAGACAATTTTAAATACTCATTACCGCAAAAGTAAAAGTTACTAAAGATGTCATGACCATCTTGCACGACAATACTTCCACTCATAACAGATGAATAGATGTCTTGAAATAGTTGCAGTTCAATATAGATTTTTCGAAGGTCGACAGTTTGACCTCCAGAATTGATGATCTCTAGAACCTTAACATCAAAATTTTTCGAACCTGTTACGCCAATATCTTCAGCCATCACTGACTCATTAATTGTTTAAATTCTTGCTCAACTCGAGTTACATACGCAGGATCTAATAGTTTTATTTTTCTGCGCTTTTCGTTTTCATTAATCTCATTTTGATAGTTTGAGATCGCTTTATTTCGCGTTACAATGGTTGCTACTTGACCATTTTCTAGAGTGTTTTGTTCTGTACTTACTGTAACGGAAGTATCAGCAGTTCCAGGAACTGTGCGATCAACTAGAGTCTCAGTCACAAAATTATATTCTTTATCTGAAATGATAGAGGAGACTGATGATTCGTAGAATTTTACACCATTAAAAGTGATTGTGGTTGTGATTTCTTGCTCATAATGATGTATGGTAGTTTGCGCTTGAGTGATTGTTTGATCATATTTGTTCTTCACATACTCATCGAGAACAACCGTCTTCATCGGAAATTCATAAAATGGATTAATATATTTGTTGAACAAAAGAACAAGCCATGAGCGAAATGCACTACCATAAATTTTGTGAGCAATAATCTCTGGGGTGTCTGATTCTTGCACTTCGTATTCGAAATAAATCGCAGAGTTGTCTGCAATTTCTTTTAAGAATGCAGAACGAGCAAAGATGTTTGTTACAGCTTGATTATTGATAGTGTTCTTATCAAAGGTGTAAACCAACTTTGGGAAATAATTAAAGTATCCAAGACTAGACATCAGTAACCTTCCTCAATACGACCCTTATGCATAAGTTCGAGCTCTTTAAATCTCAATTGCATTGAAATGTCAACTGGCATACCGTCAGCGAATGTCGTCCACTGACCTGCAGCTGCATAGTTAACATCGATGCCGACCAAAACGCATGAGGATATCTTATGAATATTTGTATTTTCTTTTCCGTTATAGAAAAACTTGATATCAAACTCAGCGGGTGGGATGAAGAAACGACCAGATGACCCCTTCAAGAGCTCTGGTGCAGAATGAAACTTAAATTCTTTAATGATTTTACGGATTGCTGCGGCTTCAGCTTCGCTTCTTGCTGACATCTTAAAATCAAACATAAACTCTCTATGACCTGTCTTTTGATAGAGAATTTCTACCTGAGGATTTTGCGCAAGTCCAGCAGAGAAAAGCAATGCTTCCTTAATTCCTCCACCAAACGCTCCAGATTTTTCGGCAAGAGTTCCTGCCAGTTCAGCCAGTGAGCCTGCACCAGCACCCTTCAGATCTGCTTTTGCACCACTTCCAAGAGTAGAACTAATATAACCTTCAATAGAGGATCCAACAGCTGCAGCACCTTGACCAATGGCACCAACCATTCCAAGTGCTTCTGTCATGGAAATTTCGCCATACTCATGAATGATCTGTTGATTGATAGTGTCTGGCATATACATTGAAATCGTAGACTTCAATCGTTTTGTTTTACGAGAAAGATCGATGGAGCTGACAATCGTTGAGCCAATTAAACCACCAATAGCACCACCAGCAATTGCGGCTCCAACTCCAGCAATTGGACCACCTAACTCTGCTGCTAATGCTCCCGCACCACCACCGATCGCCGCGCCGAAAACACCACCTGCAGTTCCCTCGGCAAATAACTGCCCCATGGTACTATCACTGATAATCTGATTTCCTGAGGCAATCTGACCAACACCTGCGGCTGCATCATTTGCGCGATTTTGATTTGCGGTCGGACCGATATTAGTTCTTTCTTGAATATTATATGAAGATTTTTCTTGCACATTAACATAGAAAGTCACATAATGTAGCCCTTCGAAATTATTTGTACCAAGATTAATTGGGTATCGAAGGTCAGTGCTTGCAAACGCATTCTTAGCCAGAATTGCTAGTGGACCCTTTGCTTCGTTTGGATCTAGATTTCTTGAAACACTATTCAGCGTAAGTGGTGTTGACATTAAGTTCTTCCGAGGGGTCTAAATAAATCTATGGCTTATTCAGGTAGATACAGTCCGAAAAATACCAATAAATATTTAGGTGATCCGACAAACATCTGGTACAGATCGCTGTGGGAACGCCGAGTCATGGTACATTTAGATACCAACCCAAGTGTGATTGAGTGGTCTAACGAAGAAATTGTAATACCTTATTTATCCCCAGTTGACAATCGTTGGCATCGTTATTTCCCTGACTTTTTTGTTCGTGTTCGAAATAAACTGGGTATGTTAGAAGGAATGATATTAGAGGTTAAGCCGAAAAATCAGGCGAAGCCTCCAGAAAAGAAGAGTAAAATTACTCGTAGATATATCAATGAGGTAATGACTTGGGGAGTGAATGAGGCGAAATGGAAGGCTGCATCTGAATACTGTAAGACTCGTCAATGGAAGTTTCAAGTTATAACTGAGGATGATCTCGGAATCTAATGCCATCACTATTTGATAAATTAAGTCGAGAAATGACTGCAGCTGGCATTAAGCCAAGAAGTGCAGAAGCGAGAGCATGGCTCGGAGGCAAACTTGCTAAACTTCGTATGCCTGCAGATCGCTCGAACATTCTAAACGATGCAAAGCGCATTTCACCAAAAGCATTTATCGGTCGTATGTATACCTATCAATACGACCCTAAACTTAAAGATGTTCTCCCTGTCTGGGATAAATTTCCTCTCGTCATTCCAATTGAGATGTATTCAGATGGATTCTTAGGATTGAATCTGCATTATCTAGACCCATATTCTCGTCTCATTCTACTCGATCGACTCGGAGATTTTATCAATAACGATAAATATGACGACACAACCAAGTTTCGTTTATCTTATGATCTATTGAATAAGTCAAAACGATATAAACTCATACAGGATTGTTTGAAGAGATATCTACTCACTCACATCGTTTCTTCGGTGATATACATCGAACCAAGTAATTGGGAAACAGCAATTTTCCTACCAACACAAAAGATGGTATATAAAAAGTAATGGCATTTAATGTAAATCAGTTTATCTCGCACTTCGATTCTCGAGAAGGTTTTGCTAAATCTTCAAAGTTCGATGTAATCATTAATGTTCCCTCATTCCTAATGAATATGGGAACTTCAGAACAATTATCGTTGCAGTGCGAATCTGCAGAGTTGCCAGGATATACACTGAATACGATCGATAACAAAATTTTCGGCGCACCAACTCCATTAGCAGGTACTCCTTCTTTCGGAGATGTGACACTCTCGTTTATCTGCGCTGGTAATCTATGGGAAAAGAAATTCTTTGACACTTGGCTCGATAATATTATTCCAAAACAAACATATCTTGTCAATTACAAGATGAACTATGTTACAGATATTATTATTCGTCAGTATAGCGAATTCATGCCAATAGATGAATCTGAACTTACGCGAGAAGAAGCACTTAGAGCAGACAAAACTCAGCTTGGTGAAACGAGACCAACTCTCGCAACAGTAGCAACACGAACACCAATGGATCCAGAAAGATTTAACAAGCCTCATGTTTCTTATGCGTGCACACTTATCAATGCTTTCCCTGTTACGGTGAATGCAATGAATTTGAATTGGGGTACAGACGAAATTCATCGTTTGACAGTCGCATTTAAATTTGATCGCTGGTTACCATTTAGAACAAATCCAATTGATTCAGTAGAACCAGTGCAATCAGCGCCAAATGTTGGCGACAACGAAACTGGATCAGCGGGTTCTCTCGTAAATACACCAGCAGGACCAGTTCGTGTGCGTCCAAGTACTGATGCTTCTTCTGGTGTTTTAAAGACAAGACCATCAGTAACATCGTCTCCACAGTATGGTGGAAGAATTTAATATGGAGTAAATTATGGCATTACCGAAGATTAGTTATCCTACATTTGATGTGCATTTGACATCTTTGAACAGAAAGGTAAAGTTTCGACCGTTTCTAGTGAAGGAAGAAAAGTTATTGTTGATGGCAAAGGAAGCAGAAGATCTGACTTCGTTGCTTGATACAGTAAAACAAATTATCAATAACTGCTGCCTCGATGAGAAAGTGGATATTGAAAATTTGCCATTGTTCGATTTGGAGATGATCTTTATTCATCTTCGACTTCGTTCAGTGGGAGAAACACTGGAACTTTCATACAAATGCGAGAATGTTGTTGAAAGCGAAAGATGCGGCAACAGCATGGTATTTGAAGTAGACTTAAACACAGTAGAAGTTGTAGTGCCAGAAGAGCACACAAATAAGGTTATGATCTCTGATGAAATTGGAATGATGTTGAAATATCCTTCCATAAGTATTTCAACTTCTATTGCATCAAGAGTTGATACACTAGAGAATATTCTAGATTTGATCTACGAACATCTAGATTATGTGTTTGATGATAGTTCAAAGTATGAGGCTGGATCTATAACAAAGGAAGAGTTTTATGATTTCTTGGGTTCTTTGAGTCTTGATCAACTTGAAGGATTTAAGGCATTCTTTTCAACTCTACCTTATGTGCAGACCGCAAAACAAGTTACATGCAGCAAGTGCTCCTTTAACCATACAATCGTTGTAAAAGGAATCGACGATTTTTTCGGTTAATGTTTGGTTATGACAATTTAGCGAATTATTTTAATTGTAACTTTGGTTTGATTCAGCACCATAAGTATGCATTGAGCGACATTGAGAATATGTTGCCGTGGGAGCGTCAGACCTATGTAAACATGCTTATGAACTGGTTGAAGGAAGAAAAGGAAAGGATTAAGTTGCAACAACAGCAACAGAAATCTGAGATTGCAAAAGTTACAAGAACTAGAAGAAAACGATGAAGATAAAAACTACAGGTGCTAAAAGTTTAACTGGTCTTAAAGAGAAGAACCGTAAGCGTCGAAGCACTCGAGTGAAAGGTTCAGAAGAGGAAGTTCAAAACTTACTCGAGATGCAGCGAGAGGCTGTTCAACAGAAAATGAGCGAGGCTGGCGGCGGCGTTATAAAGAAGGGCATTGGTGGATTAAAAGGTCTACAAGAAGCCTATAAACTGCAAGAAGAATATAAAGAAGCCAAGTCTGGCGTTCAATCGCGTTATGGAAAGTTTGCAAAGGCATTTGGTCTTGCTGATGAGAAACAGGCTGCAATGCTCGATAAGTTTTTCGGAAAAGAAGTTCCGAAAGAAGAACTCGAGAAGATGCGCGAAAAGTTCAAGATCAAAGATCCCAAGGCTGATGAAGGTAAATCAAAGGCAACGAAGGGATTGAAAAAACAATCTGAGAAATCAAAACTTCGTGACGAACAGATTACAAAGATCTACGAGTTATCTGAGAAAATTCATGAGATCGTAGGTGGTATTAAATCTTCTGTTGACGGTATTGCCAATAAACTTCGCGCCAGTCCAGCCAAAGCAGCACCAAAATCTAAGAAAGAAATGCGTAAACTTGAGAAGCAAGCAGGTCTCAAGTATTCAAAAGAAGCCAGTCGATATCGAGATGAGAAAACTGGCCAATTCGTAAGCAAAGAATCTGCAAGACAGCGAATGAATATTTCGCCAACTGCTTCTGCAAGTAAGGCAACCGCCACATCAACAGCTTCGGCAGCGGGAACATCAGGTGCCGCAATGGCTCCAACAGCAACTCCTGCAGTTGATGCGGATTTGAAGAGTCAAACATTAAAAGAAGCCGCACCAGAAGAACAGAAAGACGAAACTGGCGATAAACTTGATAAACTTTCGAAAGAGGTAAAGAAAGTTAATGAGGGTGTTGAAGAAATTCTCGATATTTTCTCACTCAAAAGTTTCTATAAACTGATTGGTGGTGCAATTGGATTTGCTTTCCCTTTCTTAAAGAAAGCAGTTGAGTTCATTTGGGACATTGGTAGTAAAGGTGTTAAATGGATAGTTGATCTTTCAAAAACTGTTTGGGAAAATCTTCGCGATTTCTTGACTACCATTAGACTAGACATTCCAGAAATAATGGGTCCTGTTGAGATTGATCTTCCAGGACTTGATCCATTTACGCTTGGACCAATTGGTGGGTTTACTTTTGAGCCATTCAAGTTTTTGAAAAAACCAATTGAATCACCAGACAAAGTCACGCCGCCAGCAGAAAATTCACAAGAAGAAAAGAAATCATCAGCTACTGCTAGTGGTGGTGGTGGCGGTGGTGCACCATCAGCGGCTCCTAGTGCACCGCCAGCAGCTGCAAGTGCACCACCAGCGGCTGGCGGTGGTGGGGGTGGTGCTCGTGCCGCGCTTCAGCTAATGCCAGGTGACACTCTCGAGATCACTGCAGCAGCAGGAGGTGGCGCAGCGGGTGCAGGTAGTGGCAGTGGTGGCAGTGGTGGCAGCGGCGGTGGCGGCGGTGGCGCACCAACGGCAACTCCTTCTGGATCAAATATGCCAGGTGGTTCTGCTCCAGCCGCAGGTGGTGGGGGTGGTGGTGCAGGTGGTGGTGCAGGTGGTGCTGTAATTGGTGTTGTAAAAGGTGCGATGGCTGAATATGGAATTACGAACCCATATGCTCAAGCAGCACTACTTGCAAATATTGAAAAAGAATCTGGGTTTAAACCAAAATCAGAAAATCTAAACTACACCTCTATTGAAAGAATTAGAACCGTATTTACTCGTCTCAAAAAATATAGTGATGAAGAACTTCAAGCAAAGGCAGTGAAGAATCCAGAAGGCATGGCTGAATTAGTTTATGGAATGAACGATAAAATCGGTCGAAGCATGGGTAATACAGAACCAGGAGATGGTTGGAAATATCGCGGTCGTGGATTTATTCAGATTACTGGTAAGAATAATTACGCCAAATATGGTAAGATGATTGGTGTTGATTTGATCAGTAATCCAGATCAAGCAAATGATCCAGCAGTTGCTGCCAAACTTGCAGCTGCATTTGTGATGGCAGGATTAAAAGGTAAACAAGATTTCTCTGATCAAAAGACAGCTAACCGTGCAGTTACTCAGACAATTGGTGGTGCTGGATTGGGTCTTGATAAAGGATATGGTGCAGAAATTCTCGCCAAGGTTGATAAGTATTCAACAAAGTATACACCAACTGGAGTTCCTGCTGGCGGTACTGGTCAGGCTCCTGGTGGTCCAATGTATGCTGCTGGTGGTGGTGTTGCTTCTGGTCCGCAATCTGGATATCCCGCAACTCTACACGGCACTGAAGCCATTGTTCCACTTGATGGTCAATCATATCAATCTAAACAAGCAGTGACTGCAGTGAGTAAGGCAGTTTCTGGTGAAGAATTGGGGCAGCAGAGCGCAGAAAATTCTATGGCTTCAACTGGTCCAAGTGTTGTTCCAGTACCAGTTCCAGGCGGTGGTGGTGGCGACAAACAAGCAGCACCACCACAAAAATCAGATAACTCTGTAAAGGCTGATGTTCGTTTTGCTGACGATACATTTAATCGCGCAATATCAAAAGATTTCGCGCATCCTACATCATTCACTTCAGTCGGCTTTGCATAAAAAAAAAGGGGGACTTTCGTCCCCCTGAAAACATCAATAGTTTTCTAAAACAGATTATTCTGCAGCCAACTTCTCGAAGAATGCCATGTCATCGTCGACACTAACATCTTCAGCAGTGACTTTCTTGGCTGGAGCAGAGCGAATGACAGGAGCCGAAACTTCCTCATCATCGATACGCTTTGCTGTTGCAGCAACTGAACCACCAGCACCAAGAACCTTATCCAACTTCGCCTTGAGTTCGTCATAGGACTTGAAGTTTTCTGGCTTCAAGAAATCCTTGAGCGAGTGAGCAGACTTCCAAACCTTTTCGATCTGCGCGTCGTCGCCATTGAACAATGCAGCAGGAGATTCAAACTCCGACTTGTCATAGTTGCGATAGCCTTCGACATTACGAATCTTGATCTTGAAGTTTGCACCCTTCCAGAAGTCAAACGGATTCATTGGTGTCTCATCAGCAAACTGCGGCTCAAGTTGCTCCTTGATCTTGTCGAAAATCTTCTTTCCGAACTTGAACAAGAACACCTTACCTTCATTTTGCGGACGCTTTGCGTCAGAGACCACAAGAATGTTTGCAATGTAAGTCAACTTGCGCTTCTGTTTACGAGCGATTTCCTTATTTGCTTCGATACCTGAGTTCCACAGAACTGTGTTGTGCTCAGAAACAGGATCGGTCTTTCCAAGAGTTGTGAGAGAATTCTCAATGTACCAACCACCTGGACCTTGGAAACCATGGGACCAAATTTGAACCCAAGGAAGACCATCTTCACCGTCAACGGCTGGCGTATCGAGGAATCGGACAACTGCGTATCCGTTGCCAGCAGCGTCAACTTCTGGTTGCCAAAAACGATCATCAACATTTTTGCCGCCAGTGTTACCTGCAGAAGAGGCTTCGACTGCCTTCTTCAACTTATCAAGGGATGAACCCTTCTTAAGACTTGATAGACTCATTTGTATTCTCCGTATATCGTTGTATTAAATGTATATCGACTTGTCCACTTTTTCATCATCACAATATCATTATATAGTATTTCAGTCAGCAAGTAAAGTTTCTTTTGTTAAAGTCTTGTACTTGTCGACATTCACATTCAAGAATGAACCGTACTTGCGGATCTTTCTTGAAATCTTGGGATAGATAATATCATCACTGATCTTCTTGTCCCAGATTCGAATAAAGTCGAAGATGTTATTGAGGATTACCATTGTTTCCATTGTTACTTCGTTTTGCATAAACAATACTAGTAACTTTGGGAACTGACCTTCTTCAACTTTAAATAGGTCATTGAAATTATCTTTGGTTGCAATTTTCTGCAAATCGTCAGAATAGATTTTAGTCATCGAATCCGTTCGTCGTTTCCAATCCCTGTAAGTTTGCTCAGCCTCTTCTTCAAGCAAACTTTTGGTCCAATTATCGTCACTGTGTACAAAATTAGCAACCAGAAATGGAACCATCTCATCGTCGCGATACTTGCGCGCAAGACGGTGGAATAGAAATTTGTCACGACGCTTTTGAAATGCATCTATCGATACTCGTGTTTTACCATCGTAGTGAAAGAAATTATATTGCTCTGTGCTAAAATGCAACTTGATGGCTTGATAGGTGCAATATAGATCGTATCCGTTCATAACGGAAGTCTGCTACCTCGCGGAAGAAATCTTAATTCCATCGCTTCACCCTCAATGATGCTCTTTAATGATTCATTGATGAGTGTTGCAGCAACCTCAATTTCAAGATTGTTTCTTTCACAATATGTTGCAATTGCATCCATATGATCAATCTTTTCTTTAAGAGCCATCTCCATAATCATTATAGAGAAGTTATTCTTTTCTTCGCGACTTGCCATATTAGATCTCATATGCACTCAAGGAATTGTTTAACTGCTGAGTGACGCGAACAAATGTCGTGCGCTTACTCAACTCCTTCAATTCACTTGCTCCAACATAAGTACATGCCGATCGTAGACCACCCAGAATATCCTGTAGTGTTCTACTTACTTCACCGCGATATGGAATCTCTACTGTCTTACCTTCACTGGCGCGATAATTCGCAACGCCACCATTGTGTAATGTCATGGCAGTATCTGAACTCATACCATAGAATTGATTTCCACCAAGCGGCGTTGCTCCACCTTCTTTGTGTCCCGCCAGCATGCCACCTAACATTACGAAGTCGGCTCCCGCAGCAAATGCTTTCACAATGTCTCCAGGAACGGAACACCCTCCATCCGCTATAATATGACCCTTGAGACCATGAGCAGCATCAGCGCATTCAATAATTGCACTCAACTGCGGGTAGCCGATTCCTGTCATCTTCCTTGTTGTACAGACTGAGCCAGGACCAATACCAACTTTCACAATATCAACACCTGCGAGAATTAATTCTTCAGTCATTTCTGGTGTGACAACATTACCAGCCATCAACAAAACATTTGGATGATCATCACGGAACTGTTTGATAAAGTCCACGAAACTTTGCGTGTATCCATTCGCAACATCAATGCAAACTTTAATGTTCCAATGTTTAACGATATTTGATTCAACAACTTTATTGAACTTATATAAGTCCGCATCTGAGATGCCCATCGAATAAACGCTGCTGTTGAGTTTCTTTATAAAGTGATCAATCAAATCTTCTTGCGAATAGTGCTTCGTAACAGCAACCATCATCTTGAGTTTGTTTAACTCTTCATCCATTTGAAGAGTGCCAACACCATCCATATTCGCAGCAATAATCGGAACACCCTTCCAACTATTACCACTGCGAAATGTAAATGTTCTTTCAAGATTCACAAGACTTCGAGAAGCAAGAGCAGATCGTTTGGGTGTGATCAAAACATCTTTAAAGTCTAACTTCACATCTTCAATTATTCGCATAAAGCCTCAATGATAAAAAATATGCTGACCAATTTTCTTGATAACTCTTTTGCTTTCTGCCCACTCAGGTTCAACATAAGTTGCATGAAAGTATTTTGCAGATCCAATTATACCATAATGGTGTTTGGAAATCAATATATTCTCAGCAATCTTGATTGACTCGCGCCAAGCATCACTATTGCGATATACATTTTTCTTGCCCTCGCAAACCCAAGAGAACTGGCAGGTTCCTCTTGTCTTTTGGTGAACAACACCACAGACTGTTCTTGGAAATTGTCGACTCTTGACGCGATTCATGGTGACTTCAGCAACAGCAATCTTGCCAGCACGAGGCTCACCACCTGCTTCGAAGTAGATGTTGCGAGCGAGGCATTCTACTTCTCGTAGAACTGCTTGCTTTTTCTCATAAGAAAGATTTAGAAACTCAACTTTACGATGGAGTGTTGTGAGTTCTGATGTAAGAACATCATTCGCAATTTGCTGGGCTTCTAGTTTCTCATTCATACGATCTACCATACTATATGGCACAAACATCGTAAAGAATACTAACGCAAAGAGTCCACCAAATCGAATGAACAAATTGTGATTGCGATCAAAATATTTTTCCACATTACAAAGTATATCTACTGCATTCATGTTAGTTGCCTCCATTATTGCAGCGAAAGAAAAGGGTGGTGGTTCGCACCACCACCCCAGACCTTTCTGTTACCGAGCGGTCAACTCTTTGTACTCAATGTGCTTATTAAGCAGCGAGAGCCATAGGTGTAAATGAATCATCGTTTGCATTTACGGTTTTTGCGCTGATTAAGTCAGTCGCCTCACTGGTTGCTGTCAGGTTATTACTTGCCCTGTCGAAGCCAAATTCATCCCCGTAGATGGTGGAGATGTCGGGGGTCGAACCCGAGTCCAGAACACCTTTAATTGTCAGTTTACAACCATTAAATTGGTCTATTATTTAGCCACTTAACACTTTTGCTGCTGCAGTGATGACTGCAGCAATACGACCGATATCTTTGAGATTTTCCACAGTCATACCTTCCTTCAATAAAGTATCATAATGAGCCTTGACGCAGAAGTGGCATTTCCCGACGATTGAAGCGGCGAGAGAGTATGCTTCGAAATTCTTCTTTGTCGTTCCACCGTGATTCATAATACCATTCATACGCAATCCTGGCGGCAATCCCTTCAGCGCAGGATCTTCTGCCATTTCAACATATGGATACCAAACATTGTTTTGCGCCATGATTGTTGCAGCAGTCAAAGCAGCATCTGCTTCTTTACGATCATCAATTGCAGCATCAATCAAGGTCAACAATCTTGAATTGCCAGCAGCAAACGCTGCCGCTGATGCGCATCCATGCGCAAGAGCAGGGTCAAGAGAACTGCGCAATAGAACAGCATCAATATTCAAACGAATATCTTTCGCATAGTCAGGTAGACTTTCTTTAATGCTTTCAGTCCAACTCATTGTTCAACTTCCCTTTCTTCAAACATATCTTTCTCACATTTGCACTCGGGGCAGAGAAAATCTTCATCTAGATCTTCAAACTTACCATACTTCTTTTCGTCGTATTGGTAGCCGCACCCGAGGCAAACACGAACTTTTTTCTTTTTCATATCAGCCAACAGTCAGTGTCACTTCACCAACCTGACGATTGCACTGGCAAAGTTCACCAGTCTGCAACGCATCAAGAACACGGAGTGTCTCATCAGCATTACGACCAACATTGAGATTGTTAACAGTGACATGCTGAATGACATTCTCAGGATCAACAATAAATGTTGCGCGAAGAGCAGCACCTGCTGGCTTGTAGAACACACCAAGTTGCTCAACTAGGCTAGTGCTACGATCATCCCAATCATCGGCGAGATTGCGATGCGTATCAGCGAAGAACCATGAAGTGGTTGCCTTGAGACCTTCATGAGCATTCTTCCATGCCAACTTGACAAATTCATTGTCTGTTGAACCGATAAGAAGAACTGCATCACGATCAGCGAAATCCTTGTTCAACTTATCATAAGCAACGATTTCCGTTGGGCAAACGAAAGTGAAATCCTTTGGATAGTAAACAATGACCTTCCACTTATTAGGAAAAGAAAGATCATCAATCTTCTCGAATGCATCATTTGGATTGAGTGCACCTGGCTTGACGCCAGTGACCTCAAATCTACTCAATTTTTGACCGACTGTCTTCATATTATAACTCCTTTTTATATTAAGCGTTCTTTGGTGTTGCTGAGCAGCGTGAGAAAAGATATTCTTTTGCTGTGCGCATTTCAGCATTTGTTAAGAACCCATCATTGTTCTTATCAGCACGAGCAAAAAGGCTTGCTGGCACTGAGCAGAAACGATTGATATCTTCGAACGAGACTTTGCCGTCTTGATCGAAGTCATATTGTGCTACACGA
>Ga0315909_10000672_pt1 | contig 46008 bp, 41 predicted proteins | sample LakEriMetagenome_11_FD_203527 | JGI IMG/M metagenome (GOLD analysis project Ga0315909, IMG submission 203527) | Freshwater fungal communities from buoy surface, Lake Erie, Ohio, United States - Buoy 2 MA125 | ecosystem: Environmental > Aquatic > Freshwater > Lake | place: USA: Lake Erie, Ohio... | reverse complement strand
AGCGCGACCGCAATCAATCCGCCACCAACATCCGCTGGCAGTTCACCACCGCAGACGCACGCACTAAACTCATCAAGCTTTACCCATCAATGAACGAGTGACAGAGCACTAGCCGCGTTGCGCGGACTCCTCCCTGGACTCCCTTCCCTGGACTCCCCTCCCTGGACTCCCCTCCCTGGACTCCCCTCCCTGGACTCCCCTCCCTGGACTGCGGCTGCTCGCTGCCGCTTTCCCGCCCGAAGCTCGCTGAGGAACTGCTTCCCCCCGCTCACCCCGCACTCGCCAAGGCTCGCCCTCCAAAGCGGCAGCAAGCAGCCGCACTCCAAGGCGCGACATCCCACCAATCGCTTGACGGGTAAAACGCCTTGCGGCATTGGAGCGCCCCCCTTTTTTGAGGCGACTTCGTTCCGTGCGCTTTTTTTTAGCCGTGCTGCGAGACGCCTGACGCAGCACGCCAAGAATATCCCATGTCCCTCATCCTCGGAATCAACGCTTATCACCCCGACGCTTCCGCCTGCATTTTGCAGGACGGCAGGCTCGTCGCCGCCGTCGCGGAGGAACGGCTCGGCGTCCGCTTCAAGCACATCGCCGGCTTCCCCGCGCAGGCCATCCGCCGCGTGCTCGCGATGGCGGGGGCCACGGTGAAGGATCTGGATTTTGTCGCCGTCGGCCACGACAGCAATGCGAACAAGTCGGCGAAAATCCGGCGCGTGCTTTCGAATCCGGTCCGCTCGGCGAAGGCGGTGGCGTCGTTCCTAAAAAGGCGCACGCGCTTCGAGAGCCTCGGCGATCAGGTCGCAAAGGCGTGCGACGTGGGCCGTGCGGACTGCCGGTTCCAGCAGGTGGATGTCGAGCATCACCTCGCGCATCTCGCGAGTTCGTTTTACTCGAGCGATTTTGATTCCGCCGCGGGGCTTTCGTATGACGGCTCGGGTGATTTTGTCTCTGCGATGACCGCGAAATGCGAGGGCGACACGATCACGCCGCTGAAGCGTTTCTTCGTCCCGAATTCGCTCGGGTATCTTTACACCGCGATCTGCCAGTTCATCGGCTTCGATCACTTCGGCGAGGAATACAAGGTGATGGGACTCGCCGCGTACGGCGAACCGAAGTATGTGGACGCGCTCAGGCAATTCGTCGTGACGGACGGGAAGGGGAACTACCGGCTCGATGAAAAATACATCCGCGCGAGCGGCGGGAGCTTCGATGAGTGCATCAATGAAAAGGGCGAAATCGTCCTCGCGAGGCTCTACACGGACGAGCTGGTGAAGAAGCTCGGCAAGCCCCGCAAGCGCGGCGACGAGCTCACGCAGCGCGACAAGGATCTCGCGGCGTCGTGCCAGAAATATTTCGAGCAGATCGTGCTGGAACTCCTCGCGACGCTGCACGGCCAGATGCCGACGGACAGGCTCGTGACCGCCGGCGGCTGCGCGCTGAACGGCGTGTGCAACGCACGCATCCGCCGCGAGACGCCGTTTCAGAAAACCTACATCCAGTGCGCCGCGTCCGACGACGGAACTGCGATCGGTGCGGCGCTGCACGTCTGGAATTCCGTGCTGAAAAAACCACGCTCGCCGCTGATCGATCACGCCTCGTGGGGGCCGGAATATTCCGCCGCCGAGTGCGAGGCGGCGCTGAGGGCCGCGGGGCTTTCATACGAGCGGTTCGATGGCGATGCGCTCTACCAGCGCGGCGCGGCGCATCTCAAGGGCGGTCATGTGATGGGCTGGTACCAGGGCCGCAGCGAGTGGGGCCCGCGCGCGCTGGGCAACCGCTCCATCGTCGCGAACCCCGGCTGGCCGGGGATGAAAGATCTCATCAATGCGAAGATCAAACGCCGCGAGGCCTTCCGTCCGTTCGCGCCCTCGATCCTCGCGGATCGCGTGCCGGAGTATTTCGAGCAGGATGTCGAGAGCCCGTTCATGATGCATGTCGTGAAAATCCGCGCCGACAAACGCACGGAACTCGCTGCGGTCTGCCACGAAGATTTCACAGGCCGCCTGCACACGGTGAAGCGTTCGCAGAATGAAAAGTACTACGGACTGATCAGCGAGTTTGCGCGGCAGTCCGGCACGCCCGTGGTGCTGAACACGAGCTTCAACGAAAACGAGCCGATCGTGGACACGCCCGCGCAGGCCATCGCGTGCTACGAGCGGACGGACATGGACGTGCTGTGCCTCGGGCCGTTCGTCGCGACGAAGCCGGGCAAGTCGCTGCCTGCCGCCGTCTGAAAATCCGCAGCCGCTCATGGAGGATTTTTGATCATGAGCACTGCCTGCCGAGTCCCGGTTTCGATTCTGATTCCCATCAAGAACGAGGCATCGAACCTCCCGCGCTGCCTCGACGCAGTCGCGTGGGCGGATGAGATTTTCGTCGTGGATTCGCAGAGCACGGACGGCTCGCAGGAGATCGCGGAGCGGCATGGCGCGAAGGTCGTGCAGTTTGAATTCAACGGCACATGGCCGAAGAAAAAAAACTGGGCGCTCGAAAACCTGCCGTTCAAGCACGAGTGGGTTTTCATTCTCGATGCGGACGAGGTGATGCCACCGGAGGCCGAGGCAGAGTTCCGCGCGATCGTGACCGATGCGAACCACGCGGTCGCCGGCTACTGGATCAATCGCCGCTTCATGTTCATGGGGAAATGGCTGCGCCACGCGTACTATCCGAACTGGAACCTGCGCCTTTTCAAACACCGCCTCGGCCGCCACGAAAAGCTCACAGACGTGGACACGCAGAGCGGCGACAACGAAGTCCACGAGCACGTCGTCGTGCAGGGCGAGACCGGGCGGCTGAGCTGCGAGATGGATCACCACGCGTTCCCGTCCGTCGCCGTCTTCGTGGAAAAGCACAACCGCTACTCGAACTGGGAGGCGCGCGTGGCGCTGGACCGCTACCTGCACGGCGGCGCGAAGCATCTGCAAAAGGGCGACGTCGGCTTCCGGAGAAAGCTCAAGCAGTGGTCGCAGATGCTGCCCTTCCGCGGCCTCCAGCGGTTCCTCTACGTGTACATCGTGCAGCGCGGATTCCTCGACGGACGCGCGGGGTTTTATTTCGCGCGGCTCCATGCGTTCTACGAATTCCTGAGCGTGGCAAAGACGTATGAACTCAAGCAGCAGGCGAAGCGCGGCGGCGACAAAGGCGCATCGCCGGGACCTGCGCAAAAGTGATCGCGCCGGATCACGGGCGGACGGATGCGGTGCGGACGCGGGAAGATTTTCGCGAAGACCGCACATGGCGGCGGAGTCTTGGCCGCGGAATTTTCGCCGCGACGGTCATCACGATCGCCTATCTCACATTGATGCCGAACTACGGACGTACGCGCTTCCGGCTCGTGCCGATTCCGCTTTACCGCTGGCTCGCCGCCCCGGAGCAGGACTGGTTCGTGAACGTCGTCGCGTTCGGTTTTCTTGCGGTGGTTGTTTTTATCGCGGGGGAGAATTCCGCGGCTGGCGCCGAGAGCAAATCCGTCGGGATTTTTGCGCGCCGTGGCGCACGCCTCGCCGCGCTGCTCGCGCTCGTGTGCGTGATCGAGATTGTGCAGATTTGGATTTTGGGGCGCACGAGTTCGCTGGAGGATGTCTGCTTTGGTTGGAGCGGGATTCTTGCCGCATGGCTCCTCGCCGTGCTGCGGGATCCACGCGCCGAAAACGCCGGCTGCAAGTGACTGCGCAGGCGGAGCCAAAGTATCATTGGCACGAAGCCGTTTCGGAGATAATATTTCTGCGAATTCACAATCGTGCAGCCTCTCGCAACGCTACTTGCCCCCGAGCTTCAGGAAGCGCGCAAACGCCGCCGTAACTGGCTGGCGGTTGTCGTCGTCCTCGTGGTGGGGGTGTGCGTGCTGCTGCTGGAATGGCGTCCGTTTTATGCGTGGATGCAGGGCATGCGTTCGCGGCGGATGGCGGCAAAGGCGGAGGCCGAGCTCTTTGCGGGGAACATCGATGAGGCGCTGAAAAAGGCGAGGATCGCGTACTGGACGATGCCCGATGAGCCTGCGGCGATCCGCGTCGCTGCAAAGGCGCAGCGGATGATCGGCCAGTACGCCGCGGCCGTCCCGCTCTGGAAGCAGCTCCGGCAGACCGGTGCCATGCGGATCGAGGATCGCCGTCCTTACGCGGAGGATCTCCTGATGTCCGGCGCGGTCGCCGAGGCCGGAAAGGAGATCGAGGCATTGCTGAAGGATAATATTTCCGAAGGCGCGCTTTTCCGCCTGGCGGCGCGCTGGTCGGCGGTCGAGGGCAATTCGGAGAGGGCGCGTGAATTCGCGGCGAAGGCAGTGAAGATGGAGCCCGAGAGCCACGAAGGGCGGCTGTTGCTCGCGCTGCTCCAGCTCTCGGCAGGGACGGCGACGCTTCGCGAGGAGGCCACGCGGTCCATGCTCGCGCTCGGTGCCGAGAACTCGCGCGAAGGGATCGAGGCGCTCAGGCAACTCGGTACGCTCCGCGGCATCTCGCGGGAAGTGGCGGGCCAGGTGAGCCAGCTCCTCCAGCGGCATGCGCTCGCGACCGAGCAGCACCGGATCCTCGCGTTCAATCTCGATCTCGATCTTCATCCGGCGGAGAGGGCGGCGATGCTGGATGCCGCCGTGGAGAAATACAGCAAGGCCGCGCCCGCCGTGCGCTGTGAGTTCGGCAACTGGCTGAATGGACACGGCGAATTCGGGCGGATGGAGAAGCTCATCCCGCTGGAGGAGGCGTTCAAGCGGCAGGACATGCTGCTCGTGGTGCTGAACTCCCTCGCGTCGCTCCGGCGCTGGACGGAAATCGAGCGAATCCTCCAGACGAAGGACGTGCCGCTCTACACGGCGATGAAGGAGCTCTTTCTTGCGCGGGTCGCGGAGGAAACCGGAAGCAAGGCCGCGGCCGACCTGCACTGGACCCGTGCGCACATCGCCGCGGCGGCGTCGCCGGAGCACTTGCGCGAAATCGCCGCCTACGCGGAAAAAATGGGACGTCCCGCGCAGGCCGAGCAGGCGTACCGTTCGCTGGCTGCAAATGCGAACACCGCCCGTCCCGCGATGGAAGGGCTGCTGAAAATCGCGGGCAGCCGCGGTGACATGGACATGTTGCGCGATACTTTGAAGAAGATGCGCGAACGCTGGCCGCAGGATGATTCGGTGAAAAACGACCTCGCGTATTTCAATCTCCTGGCCGGCAAGTCGGTGGACGAGTCTTGCGCCGCGGCCAGGGATCTCGTCGCGCGTTCGCCGGGAAGCCTTCCGCATCTCACCACGCTCGCGCTCGCCATGCTTCGCAAAAAGGATCCCGCAGCCGCGCTGTCCGTCTATCAGGGGCTGCAGATTCCGTGGGAGCGGATCGCGCCGCCGCAGCGCGCCGTGCATGCGGCGGTGCTCGGTGCAAACGGGAGGACGGCCGAGGCGGTCGCTGAGATCGCCGCGTTGCGATGGGATGATTTGCGTCCCGAGGAACAGGAACTCATCAAACAGTGGCGGAAGCAGTGAGCGCGTCCGGAGAGGTCCCCGTGGAGGGACGGAGCGAGTCCGCGCCGTGGTGGCCGGTGTTTGCCGTGCTCGGAATCCTGTGGCTGCTCGCCGTGCGGCAGCTTCGCTACGAGTGGACGATCAACCCGCAGTACACCTTCGGATGGGCGGTGCCGTTCCTCGCGGCGTACCTTTTCTCCGAGCGATGGAAGCGCCGCCCTCCCGCGCAGGCGCTGGGTTCGCGGCGGGGATTCGCTGCCGTCGTGATCGTGCTCGCATTCCTCCTGTTTCCCGTGCGGCTCATGCAGGAATCCGCCCCGGACTGGCGTCTGCTCGGCTGGGCGATGGGCGGGATCTGCGTCGCGATCACGCTGGCCGCGGTCTATTTTGCAGGAGGCCGGGGATGGCTGCGGCACTTTGCATTTTCGGTCGCGTTTTTCCTCGTCGCCGTGCCGTGGCCGGTGCCGCTGGAGCAGCCGCTCGTGCAGTTGCTCATGCGCTCGGTCACGCAGATTTGCGTCGAGGCGCTCAGTTGGGGCGGCATTCCCGCGATTCAGAGCGGCAACGTGATCCAGATCGCCACGGGCAAGGTTGGCGTTGAGGAGGCGTGCAGCGGCGTGCGTTCGCTTCAGACCACGCTGATGATCGCGCTCTTCATGGGCGAACTCCTGCGGTTCGGTGTCATCCGCCGCATCGTCCTCCTCGTGGGCGGCCTCCTCGTCGCATTCGTGTGCAATGCGAGCCGTGCATATTTTCTCGTCTGGGTGAGCGCGAAATCCGGCACGGAGGCGGTCGCGAAATGGCACGACAATGTCGGCATGGCCGTGCTCTTCGGAAGTCTCATCGGAGTCGGCATCCTCTGCGCGCTTCTGAATCCGAAACGCGCGGACACCGAGGAGGCATCGCTCGATCCCGGCCTGCTCCGCGCCGGCGCCCCGCCGGGGAAAGGCATCCTCATCGCGCTGGCCGCGTGGTTTGTCGTGATCGAGATCGGCACCGAGGCGTGGTACCGCGTGGCGGAGGCGCGCTTTCCGAAATCAGCCGAGTGGACGGTGCGCTGGCCCACCGCGCAGAAGGGCTTTCGCGATGTCGAGTTCAGCGACGTCACCCGCAACATCCTGAAATACACCGACGCGCGGTCCGCAGTCTGGGCGGATGAGCAGAACCGCCGCTGGGCGATGGTGCTGATCCGCTGGGCTCCGGGCCGCACGTCGGTGCAGCTTGCGCGTTCGCACGGTCCCGAGGTGTGTCTCCCAGCGGGCGGCGCGGTGATGACCGCCGACCTCGGCCTGCGCCCGATGCGCATCAATGGCGTGGACCTTCCGATCCACGCCTACACGTTCCGCGCAGGCGAACAGGTGCTCCACGTCTTCTACTGCCTCTGGGAACAGCGGCCTGACGCGAGCAGGTTGCAAAGCACCGCCGAGGAACTGAACATCTCCAGCCGGCTCGAAGCGGTTCGCAAGGGTGTGAGAAATGCCGGCCAGCAGGCGATCGAAGTCGTAGTCTCCGACATCGCAAGGCCCGAGCAGGCGGAAGCCGAGGTGAGGCGCTTCCTCGAAAAATCCATCCATCCGTGAGCCGTGAGCCGTGAGCCGTGACGCTGCCGTCTGCGCACGGTTCAATCCGCCACAATCATTTTTGGCCCGCCCTGAATCGCCGTGCGGCGCAGCGTGAGGTGGAGGATTTCCGCGGGTGCCTGGATGCGGACGGGGAACCAGTTGCCCACACCGTTTGACACGACGAGCGCGCCCGAGCGCCGCGAGTAGAGGCCGCTCCAGTAGCGGTACAAAATCGATCCCGCCCCGAGGCGGCCCGTGAGCATGAGCTGCCCGCCGTGCGTGTGGCCGGAGAGCGTGAGCGGGATGCCCTCCGCAAAATCCCACGCGTGCGGATGGTGCGCGAGCAGCAGCGGCCACGCTCCGGGATCGCGCCGCGCGAGCAGTGCCGCCACGCTGTCGCGCATCCCGGCGACGCTGTGGTTCCACGGGAGTCCGAGGAGCTGCACGCGCTGGCCGCGGATGTCCGCCGTCGCACTCTCGCCGCGCAGCAGCGGCATCCCGCCGCGCTCCGCCTCGCGGCGAAAAATGCGCGCGTCCTCGATGAGGTCGTGATTGCCCTCGCACGCCGCGACGATGTGCCGCGCGCGCAGCGCCCGCACGATGTCGAGCGCCGCCGGAAGATCGCGCAGCGAGTGGTTGATGAAATCGCCCGTGAGCGCGACCACGTCCGCGCCGAGCCGGTTCGTCTCCTCGACGATGCGTTCGAGCACACGGCCGCGCGTGAAGCGTCCGACGTGAAAATCCGAGACATGCGCGATGCTCATGCCCTCGAGCGCGGGAGGCAGGTCCGGCACCGGCACCTCGATGCGCCGGATGCGGAAACCATCGAGCTGCGCCTCGCCGATTCCTGCCGCGGCGAGCGTGAGCATTGGCGGCGTGAGCGCCGCCGCGGCCCCGAGAAATCCGCGCCGCGTGACGGCCGGCCCGGAGTTCATCACCACCGGAGCCACGTGCTGCTCAGCGCGCACGACGCGCACCCTCCGGACAAGGCGCGCAATTTTTCCAACCGTCGCGATGATTGCACGCACGATGCGCCACGCGAGCCACGGCAGCAGGATGACGACATGCCATGCGAGAATCATCGAATGCAGCGGACGCGGCAGGACTTCCTCGAACCCCGCGCCGCCGCGCGAAAAAAGGATCATCGTGAGGCCCGCGGCCTGAAGTGCGCCGAAGATGCCGAGCGTCCACCGCATCCACCGCCTCCGCAGTCTCGACGCTGAGATGCTCCAAAGCAGATCGCCGGCTGCCATGCAGGTGAGGAGAATGAGGAACGTCATGCCTGACGCAAACTATCGCCTGAAAATACGCACGCCGCAAATCGTCCGCCGCCTACTTTCTCGCCTCGCGCCACGCGTCGAATGTCCCGGTGTGGATGCGGACGATCTTTGTGATGTCCCGCGTGTAGCCGCCGGCGAGCACCCACGCGACCGGGATGCCGTGCTCACGTGCAAACTCGAACACTCGGCGGTCGCGTGCGCGCAGATCGTCCGCATCGAGGGCGAGCGGCGAATACGGATCTTCAAAATACGGATCGGCTCCCGCCTGGTAGAGCAGCAGGTCCGGTTTGCGCGCTGCGATCAGCGGCAGCGCATCATCCATCGCGCGCAGCATCGTCGTGCGGTCGCATCCCGCAGGCAGGGCGGATGAGCGGTGATTTTCTCCGTCCCCGTGCCGCCGCACGCTCACGTCCCGATACGGCACGTTGTCCCGATAATCATTGCCGTAAATCGAGACGGCGAAAATGTGCGGACGCGTGGCGGCGAGCTGCGCGGTGCCGTTGCCGTAGTGGAGATCCATGTCGAGGATTGCGACGTGCCGCACTTCACCCGCTGCGAGCAGCGCATCGGCGGCGACGATGAGGCCGTTGAACGTGCAGAAGCCTTCGCCGTGATCCGCACAGGCGTGGTGAAAGCCGCTCGCAATCGCAGCGCCCGCTCCGTCGCGAAGAGCCGCGCGCGCCGCCGCGATGCATGCGCCGCTTGTGAGGCACACACTCGGAAAAAGGGCGGGGGACCACGGGAATTTCTGCGACTCGGCGAGTGCCCGCGGTTCGCCGCTTCGGATCGCGTCCACGTATTCGCGAGTGTGGACGCGCAGCAGATCGGCCCCGGTCGCGGGCAGGGGCTCCGCGAGGGTGACGTCCGGCATCTTCGCGACCTCCTCGGCGACGAGCGCAAACTTTCGCATCGGCATGATGTGCTCGCCGATCGGCGCGGCGAATCCGGGATGATGGAATGCGGCGAGCTTCAATGGGGAGGGATTGGAGAACTTGCCGCTGCTGTCGGCGGGATGAGTGCGATCTCGGCGTGATCGCCGGGGAGGAGCGCGAGATTCAGGGCGGGATGCGCCATGTCCTGCGCGCGGAACTGCGCGCCGTACATCGCGTGAAGTGCGCGCACGATCCGGCGCACTTCGCCGCCGGAGATCGATCGTTCATGCTCGCGCCCGACACGCCGGACGATGAGCTGGAAGGGAAGCGGCTGCGCTCCGCGGGACGCATCAATCAAATTCGGCGGACGGAAGTCGGGCTGATGATAGCGCACCGTCTGCGGATCGATCTTGAGGTAGCCCGCGCGCCCGTAGGCGAGCAGGCGCAGCGCCATCCGCGGGTCGCTGCCGTCGTCGTATTCCATCTCGCCCGCGAGCGTCACACTGCACCCGGGCGTGCCGGTTGCCACTGCGAGTTCCCGTGCGGTCAGGATCGGAGCTGCACGCATCCAGCCTGCGAGGCCGCTGCGCCGCCACGCGGGTGCGACGAGGACGTGCGAGAGGTGGACGATGATCCCGCCCTCGCACGCGATGGCCGTGTGATCGCGCACTGCCGCGATTTCCGTCTCGGCGCGCACGAGCAGGATTTCGTAGCGCAGCCGTCTTGCCCCACGCATGCGGGCGGCGAGCACGTCGCGCGATTCCATCTCATGCGTCGCTCCGAATTCCAGCCACAGTGCGGAGAATGCGGTTTCAAAATGGGGATCTTCGCACGAACGGATCTGGGACCATGTAAACTGCGTCGGATCGAGGTCCGCCGATTTTCCGTCGCCGGGGGCGAGCAGATCGGGTGTGAGCAGCGCAGCGTCCATGGCGGCAATGTCTCACGGATGCCGCGATCACGCGAGCACGGCGACGGTTCGGCGCGTGGCGCAGCGTGCGTCAGGGTGTGAAATGTTCGACCCGCAGCAGCGTCGGTGCGCCCTCGACCGCCGGGAGCGCGGTGATGCGCGCGATGGCCTCGCGCACCTGCGCGTGCGTGGCGTCGTGCAGCATCAGGATCAGCTCGGCGCTCTGGCCGTCGCTCTCGGGCTGGATCATCGAGCTGATGCCGATGTTCAGTTCGCCGAGCACGCCGGCGACCTGTGCGAGCACGCCGGGTTTGTCGTCCACGGGGATGCGCAGATAGTACTGGCAGAGGATTTCGTCCAGCGGCTTGCAGTCGCCGTAGAGGCCGTGCGGCATGAAGCCGAAGTCGCGCCGCTTCGAGTCGAGCGCGTGCGCGGCCTCGGCGAGATCGGCGATGACGGCGCTCGCAGTCGGATCCTGGCCCGCGCCGCGTCCGTAAAACAATGTTTCACCGACGACATCGCCGTGGACGCAGAGCGCGTTGAAGACGCCGTTCACGCTCGCGAGCACGTGCTTCTCCGGGATGAGCGTGGGATGCACGCGCACCTCGATCGCGCCGCGAGCGTCGGCCTTGATGATGCCGAGGAGCTTGATGCGGCAGCCGAGCATTTTCGCGAAACCGATGTCGCGTGCGGTGACTTTCTCGATGCCTTCGACGAACACCTTCGAGGGGCTGATCCATGTGCCGTACGCGAGCGATGCGAGGATGATCGCCTTGTGCGCGGCGTCCCAGCCGTTCACGTCGAGCGTCGGGTCGGCCTCGGCGTAGCCCTGCGCCTGCGCCTCGGCGAGCGCGGCGGCGTAGTCGAGCCCGGCCTCGGTCATGCGCGTGAGAATGTAGTTCGTCGTGCCGTTGATGATGCCGTGGATGGACTTGATGTGATTGCCGATGAACGACTCGCGCACCGCCTTGATGATCGGGATGCCGCCCGCGACCGCGGCCTCAAAAAAGATCGGCACCTGCTTCGCCGTCGCGAGGTCGAAGAGTTCCTTGCCGTGCTCGGCGAGCAGCGCCTTGTTGCCGGTGACGACTATTTTTCCCGCCCCGATGGCGCGGATGATGAGCTCCCGCGCCTCCTCGATGCCGCCCATCAACTCGACGACAATCTGCACCTGCGGATCATCCACGACGTCCTGCCAGCGCGCAGTGAAAAGCTCCGTGGGCGCCTTCACGTCGCGCGTCTTTTTTGGATCGCGCACGGCGATGCGGCGGACGGAAAGTTCCAGTCCGATGCGCTGCGAGAGCAGGGCGCAATTCTGCGCGAGATGTTTGAAAACGCCTGCGCCAACAGTGCCGAATCCGGCGAGGCCGATGCCGATTTGTTTCATAAAATGGGCGCGGACTATCGAAGCGGCGCACGTGAGCGGCAAGCGCGGAGTGGCGGGACTGTGTTCGGTAGTTCAGGCGACGTCGAAGCCAGGCAAGATCCCCTGCTTGCGTCGCACACCGCGGCAACGTACACGCAGTGCATGGCACTCAATTCTCCACGCACCATCACGGTGCAATTCCCGCCGCACCTTGCAAGGTGGGTTCCGGTCATCCCGTTTCTCATCTTCGCGCTGTGGCTTGTCTTCACGAGCTACTACACCATTCCCGCCGAGTCGGTCGGGGTCGTGCTGCGCTTCGGAAAGTTCGAGGCGATCCGCGAGCCGGGGCTGCATTTCAAGCTGCCGTTTGGCATTGATGAAATCCTGCCGGTCGCGGTGAAGCGGCAGCAGAAGCACGAGTTCGGCTTCGCGACACCGGGCGCGACGAGTCCTTACCAGTTCACCAATGAGCAGGATCGCGAGAAGAACATGGTCACCGGCGATCTGAACACGGCGCTCGTCGAGTGGGTGGTGCAGTACCGCCTCGTCGTTCCGAAGGACTACCTCTTCAGCGTGCGTCGTCCGGAGGAGACGCTGCGCGATCTTTCCGAATCCATCATGCGCGAGATCATCGGCGACCGGACGGTGGACGAGGTCATCACCATCGGGCGGCAGGACATCGAGAACAGCTCGCTGTTGCGGCTGCGCGAGGTGGTGAAGGAATTCCAGCTCGGCATCGCGGTGGATCAGGTGCAGCTCAAGAATATCAACCCGCCGCGCGAGGTGCAGACCTCGTTCAACGAAGTCAACAAGGCCAAGCAGGATCGCGAGAACATGATGAACATCGCCAACGGTGAGTACAACAAGGTCGTCCCGCGCGCGAGCGGCGAGGCCGAGCAGAAAATCAGCGTCGCCGAGGGCTACAAGCTCAAGCGCGTGAACGAGGCGCTCGGCGATGTGTCGGCGTTCAATGCGGTGCTCGCGGAATACCTCAAGGCGCCCGATGTCACGCGAACACGGATTTACCTCGAGACAATGGCCGACGTGCTCCCGCAGGTACGAGAGCGGGTGATCGTGGACGACAAGATCACGCAACTGCTGCCGATGTTACCCGGTGTCGGCCAGAAAGGGGGGGCACGGAAATGAACCCTTCACGAATCATCCTGCTCGTCATCGCGATCCTCGGCATGATCGTTCTCGGCAGCAGCGCCTACACGGTGCGCGAGACCGAGGTCGTCATCCTCACGCAGTTTGGCCGGCAGATCGGCACGCCGGTCACGGAGTCCGGGCTGCACTGGAAGCTGCCGTTCATCCAGTCGGTGAACCGCATCGAGAAGCGTCTGCTCGAATGGGACGGTCCCGTGAGCGAGATGCCGACGGAGGACAAGACCTACATCTCCGTCGAGGCATTCGCACGCTGGAGGATTCACGATCCCGCGATCTATTTCGTGAGCTTGCGCGATGAGCGCAGCGCGCAGTCGCGGCTGGATGACATCATCGGCAGCGAGATCCGGATCGCCGTCGCGCGGCACGAACTCATCGAGATCGTCCGCAGCGACAAGGCGCGAAAGATGGTGGATGCCGTGGACAAGGATTTCGCCGGGAAGGCCGCCGAGCTGCCGACGATCAAGCGCGGACGCCGCGAGATCGAGCGCGACATTCTGAAGGAGGCCGCGCCCAAGGTGAAGTCCCTCGGCATCGAGCTGCTCGACGTGCGGCTCAAGCGCGTGAACTACAACACGCAGGTCGTCGAGCGCATCCACCAGCGGATGATCAGCGAGCGTCTGCAGATCGCGCAGGGCTACCGTTCCAAGGGCGAGGGCGAGGCTTTGCGCATCACGGGAAAAAGGGATCGCGACCTTCGCGAGATCGAATCCACCGCATACCGCAAGGTGCAGGAAATCCAGGGTGCCGCCGACGCCGAGGCCACGCGCATCTACGCCGAGGCGTTCAACAAGAGCCCGCAGGCCGTCGAGTTCTACGGCTTCGTGAAGACGATGGAGACGTATAAAAAGATCCTGCTCGGCGAGACGAGCATCGTGCTTTCCACGGACGGCGATCTGTTCCGCCTGCTGAAAAGCGCGAAGCCCGTTGCCGCGGAAACTGCACCTTCCTCGCCGATTCCGGCGCGGGCGGTTGCCCCCGCCGCTGCTCCAGTCGTGCCAGTCGTGCCGTAGGATTTTGAAGGTGTACCGGCAATGATCGAGGGCCAAAGGCCCGTAACCATATCAGCCCAGGGCATCGCTCTGGGAAATGTTTCCCGTGTTTCCGAGGGCTGAAAGCCCGATCTATTCTGCTCGATCGCACCGCATGGAACGGGCTTTCAGCCCTCGGTTCGTTTCCGCAAATTCCTGGGGCGTTGCCCCAGGCTGGTATGGGTTGCGCCTTTGGCGCGCAGGGGAGGCGAGGAGGTTGCGCCTTTGGCGCGCAGGGGAGGCGAGGAGGTTGCGCCTTTGGCGCGCAGGGGAAGCGAGGTTTTCGGCGCACTGTCTTAGTCTGCGGGCACATCGGGTGCTTCGAGCGGCCGTCCGTTGTCTTTCGCAGTGAGGCCAAGCAGGAATGGCCCGGCGCGCTTCGCCCACTCGGCGGGTTTCGGATGGCTCTCTGCGCCGGTGCCGAAGCATGAGCGCAGCATCTCCGTGTTGATGATTCCAGGATTCAGCGCGACTGCGGCGAGTCCGCTCGGCAGTTCCTGAGCGAGCGCCTGCGTGAGGCCCTCGATGGCCCATTTGCTCGCGCAATAAATCGCAACGTCCGGCGAAGTGCTGCGGCCCCAGCCGGAGCTGAAATTCACGATGACGCCGCCGCGCTTCGCCATCACCGGGACGAAGTGCCGGATCGTGTTCACCGTGCCGGCGATGTTCACATTTAGCGTCACGCTGATTTCCGCCTGTGGCACTTTCCAGAGCGGCGCATTCGATGCGATCACGGCGGCGTTGTTGATGAGCAGATCCGGCGCTCCGTGCGTCACGCTGGTTCGTTCCGCCCAGCGTCGGACGGCTTCGTCGTCAGCCACGTCGAGCGCGGTGAAATCGTGCGGCGGGCCGAATTTTTCGCGCAGTTCGGCGATGTGTTTCTCCGAGCGTCCGCAGCCGATGATGAGGTGGCCTTGTGCGATGAAAAATTCCGCCAGTGCGCGACCGCAGCCGCGCGTGCAGCCGGTGAGCGCGATCATTTTTGCGCCGTCGCGCGGCACGACGGACGCGACTTGCACCGCAGGGTTCCAGTTCTTTGGCGGCGGGCTTTTCGACTGCCACTTCATGCCGCCGTGCTTCCATTCGTCGCGTGCGGCGGCGTAGGTGCGGAGTTTGTCGTCGTCGTCCACGCCGTGCTGGTAGCCGCATGACGGGCAGATTTCCGAGGATCCGCCGCCGGTGAGGCTGCGCGGAGGTTCGGTGAGCTTTGGAAAGCCGCAGACGGGGCAGACGTTGTTCATTGTGAAATCCATGGCGGAGTCTGAATCGCGCGGCCCGGCTGGCGTTGCCAGTAGCCCGGGCTGTCGGGGCGGAAATATGTCTTCGTCGTGCCGTCACGATTGAACGATGCGAACGCGCGCGTCTTCGGATCGAACACGCGCACGGTGCCGTCGGTATCGAGCTTCATCGGCAGATGCTCCGTGCTCGCGCGCTCGCGAAAGCGCCACGCTTGCGCCGCGTAGTCGTCCTGCGACTTCGCGGAAAAATCCGCGCCGTGCCGCGCGAAGTGATCCGGCAGCGAGCCGACGTTGCCCCACGTCTTTCGAGTCGCGGGCGCGTCGCGGACAACCGCATTTTTCGCGACCGGCGGGAGGGGTGTCGCCGTCGGAGCGGCCGGTTTGGAAGTGAGTCCCGTGATTTTTTGAAGCAGCGTTTTCTTCGGCGGTGAAGCCGGTGCATCGGGCTGTGGAGGCGCTGCATTTTTCGCTACAGGCGCAGTGCCGCTGGCGATGAAGCTCCCGGTCGTCAGCTCATGCCGCGAGGTGCCGAGGCTGTAGAAATATTTTGTCCCCGGCTTCAGCCCGCGCAGAGTCAGCGTGTGTTCGGTGCCGACTGCGTCGGTCGCGGACTGATCGAGCCTGTCCTGCGCGAGTCCGAAGCGCACGCGCCCGCCTGCGGCGCTGTCGAGTTTCCAGCGCAGTGTCACTGTGCCGTCGGTAGCGGGTGAGATTTCCGGAGGAGCCGTGAGATTCACCGCGCGCAAGTCGCACGCCGCGCAGAGCAGGAGGAAAACGAGGAGCAGTCGTCGCATCATGGTGCGCAGGGTAGGGCAGGCGGGTGGCGCGATGCGAGAGCGGACAGTGGCATCCCCAGCGCGGGCGTTCCCTCGCGCAGATACTCGAGCGTCTCACTCCACCACGGGTCACCGCCCCCTGCATGAACAACGAGCTTTTCTGCCCGATGAAAAGTGCGCGCTCTCGTGCCGCAGCCGAACCGGAAAAGTCGCAGCAGCCGCGTCCGCCGGCCGCTTGCGCGCTGTGGAGGGCGAGTTGCGGGAGCCGGATCTGTGGGGGCTGAGATGGCACCATTGATTGCGGTGAGGAGGGTATCCGCGCTGAATGGCTTGCTGAGCACCTCGCGCAGGTTGAGCAAACGCAAATCCACGGCGCGGGAGTCATCGGCATAGCCGGTGCGGCGGATGAAGGCGTCGTTGACGAAGAGAATGCCCGGCCCCGGCCCATCCCGCGGTTCGGCCTCGGTGATGACTACGATGTCGTTCAGCCGCGCCACGCAGGTCACCAGCAGCCTGAGTTGTGCATCCGCCATTTTCCGTTCGGTGAGATCGGTGAACATGGTTACCATCATCGGCTCCGATTCGCCGGCCCCAGGCGCTTCATCCGATCTTTCAGAAGATAATCGCTCGTGCGCAGCATCTCGAGCGCACGTGGCCCGCTGAATTGCGGCCCCGGAGGTCGCGTCCCACCTCGCGTTTCACCGGCGCGTCGCACCTATTGCCACCGTGTCGCTGGTGAGTGCTTGGTTGCCTGATTATTTTTGCAGTCGCTAAGTGCGACTGTTCCGTGCGGTAATTCTGCGGAGAAACATGCTCCCCCGATTTGCCATCCTCTTTGCCGCCGCCGGAAGCTTCGCATTCGCCGGGGCGATTGATTTCAGCAGGGACATCCAGCCGATCCTTTCGGAGAACTGCTACCACTGCCACGGGCCGGATGCGAAGGGGCGGAAGGCGGAGTTGCGGCTCGATCAAAAGGAAGGCGCGTTGCGAGTGCAGGATGGCGTGGCGGCGGTGAAGCCGGGCGACAGCAAGGCGAGCCCGCTCATCGAGCGTATTTTCACGACGGACGAGGACGATGTGATGCCGCCGAAGAAATCCAACCGCACGCTCACGACTGCGCAGAAGGAACTGCTGCGCCGATGGGTGGACGAGGGCGCGAAGTGGGGTGAGCATTGGGCGTTTGTCGTGCCGAAGCGTCCGGTTGTGGCGGAGAAAAGTGCCCAGTTGTCAGTGCTCAGTGTGCAGACTGGCGGTGCGAAACTGGGCGATGGGCACTGGGCGATGGGTAATAATCCCATTGATGCTTTCGTGCTCGCGCGGCTCGCGCAGGAGAAGCTTGCGCCGTCGCCCGAGGCTCCGCCGGAAAAACTTTGCCGACGGCTTTACCTCGACCTCACGGGACTGCCGCCGACGCCGGAGGAACTCGACGCATTTCTGAAGTCGGCGACGAGCAAACCGCAAACTGCAATCGAGTCGCTCGCGGACAAGCTGCTCGCCTCCCCGCGCTACGGCGAACGCATGGTGTGGGAGTGGCTGGAGGCGGCGCGGTATGCGGACACGAATGGCTACCAGGGCGATCCGACTCGCGCGATGTGGTACTGGCGTGACTGGGCGATTTCGGCGTTCAACGCGAACATGCCATTCGACAAATTTACGATCGAGCAGATCGCCGGCGACCTGTTGCCGGAGCCGAAGCACGAGCAGCTTGTCGCGACGGGCTTTCACCGGAACCACATGATCAATGGCGAGGGCGGGCGCATCGCGGAGGAGTCGCGGGTGGACTATGTGCAGGATCGCGTGGAGACGACGGGCACGGTGTGGCTCGGGCTCACGTTCAATTGCTGCCGGTGCCACGACCACAAATACGATCCGTTCTCGCAGCGCGAATACTACCAGCTCTCGGCGTACTTTAACTCGATCGAGGAGAGCGGCGGGAACGATGCGGGCGGGCTCGCGAAGCCGGTCATCACCTTTGCATCCGAAGCGCAGAAGCAGCAATTCGCGGTGCTGGATCAGAAGGAAAAGGATGCGAACAAGGCGCGCGCGGCATTCGAGAAGCGGCTCGCTGAGGATCAGTTGGCGCTCGAAAAGGTGCTGCTCGGGAAGGATGGGAAACTGCCCGAAGCAAAGTGGCATCCGCTCACGCCGGACGGAATTAGCAGCGCGAATGGCGCGACGCTCAAGGTGCTCGAAGACGGCTCGGTTCGCGCAGGGGGCAAGAGCCCGGCGGCGGATGACTACAACGTGACAATCCACTCGACGCTCGGCGGCATCACGGCGTTCAAGCTCGAGGCGTTGCCGGATGATTCGTTCGTGAACAAGGGGCCGGGGCGATCGGACAACGGCAACTTTGTGCTCACGGAAATCTCGCTGCAGGACGGCGGCGCGCCGGTCGCGCTGCGCGGGGTGAGCGCGGATTTTTCGCAGGACGAATTTTCCGCGCAGGCGGTGTTCGACGGCTCAAAGAAAGGCTGGGCGGTCATGCCGCAGTTTGGAAAGGCGCACACGCTTGTCTTCGCTGCGGACAAGCCGCTGCCGAATGGCGGCACGCGCGCGCTCGGCTTCCGCTTGTCGTTCGGTTATGGCCGCGAGCACACGCTCGGGCGCTTCCGCATTTCCGCGACGACGGACAATCCCGCGCTGCTGCGCGCGGTGCCCGATTCGATCCGCAAAATCGTCGCGAAGCCCGCGGCCTCGCGCTCGAAAAAGGAGAAGGAAGAACTTAGCGCATTTCTATCCGGGACGAATCCCGAAATCGCTACGGCGAACAAGGCTGCGGAGGCCGCGAAGAAGGCGAAGGCGGATTTCGAAAAGTCGCTGCCGCGCACGATGATCATGCGCGACCGCGAGCAGCCGCGCGAGACGTTCATCCTCGTGAAGGGCGCCTACAATCAGTTCGCGGAAAAGGTCGTGCATGGCGTGCCGGCGAAGCTCGCACCGCTGCCCGCTGATGCGCCGAAGAACCGCATGGCACTCGCGCGCTGGCTCGTCGCGCCGGAGAATCCGCTCACGGCACGCGTGACGGTGAACCGGCTGTGGCAGCAATTTTTCGGCACGGGCATCGTGAAGACCGCGGACAACTTCGGATTGCAAAGCGACGCGCCGTCGCACCCCGAATTGCTCGACTGGCTCGCGGTGGAGTTCCGCGAGAGCGGGTGGGATCTGAAGAAAATGGTGAAGCTGATCGTGACGAGCGCGACGTACCGGCAGTCGTCGCGCGTCGCACCGGGAATGGCCGAACGCGATCCGGATAACCGCCTGCTCGCGCGCGGCCCGCGCCATCGCCTGCCGAGCTGGATGCTGCGTGATCAGGCGCTCGCGGCGTCGGGTCTGCTCGTGGAAAAAGTCGGCGGGCCGCCGGTGAAGACGTATCAGCCGCCGGGTATTTGGGAGGATGCTACGTTTGGGCAAATCACGTATGCGCAGGATCACGGCGAGGCGCTGTACCGCCGCAGCCTCTACATTTTCTGGCGGCGCATTGTCGCGCCCACGGTGTTCTTCGACGTGGCGAACCGGCAGAACTGCACCGTGAAGACCGGCCGCACAAACACGCCTCTGCACGCGCTGATTACGATGAACGACATCACGTTCGCCGAAGCCGCGCGCGCACTCGCGCAACGCACTCTGCTCGCGCCCGGCGATGATGCGGCGCGCATCGCGGCGATGTTCCGCCGCTGCACGGCGCGCGGGCCGGATGAAAATGAAATGCGCGTGTTGCTCGCGCGTCTTGGAAAATTGCGCGCGGCCTATGCGCAGGATGCGGACGCCGCGCGCAGAATACTTGTCGTCGGCGAGAGCAAGGCGGTCGCAAATTTGCCCGTCTCCGAACTCGCCGCGTGGACGGGCATCGCGAGCATCGTGCTGAATCTGGATGAGACGCTGAGCAGCGAATGAATGGCGCGGACAGCGGCGCGGGGATCCGGAAAATTCTCACCGGGATCGCAGCCGTCGCGATCGTCGCGATCGTCGCGATCGTCGCGTGTTCCGCATTTTCTCTGATGAAGCAAATTCCGCCGCCTCCGATCGCACCTGCGCCGCCCGCCGAACCGGAGCGCGTCGCGGCTGCACGGCTGCGCTGCGGCGAAAGATTGCGCGGTGATTTTGCGAGGGCCGGTGTGCGCTGGCCCGCGGATGAAATTTTCCTCCGCGTGATGAAGCGCGAACGACAGATCGAATTGTGGGCGCGGAACGGGAACAGCGACTCGTTCATCCTCGTGAAGACGCTGCCGGTTCTCGCGGCGTCCGGCGGGCCGGGGCCGAAACGGCGCGAGGGCGACTTGCAGGTTCCGGAGGGGTTTTACGAGGTGAACCGCTTCAATCCGCTCAGCAATTTTCACCTCTCGCTCGGGCTGAACTATCCGAATGCGGACGACCTCGTCCACGCTGATCCTGTCTCGCCGGGCTTCGATATTTTCATCCACGGCGGCGATGCGAGCATCGGCTGCGTCGCGCTCGGCGACAACGGGATCGAGGAGCTTTATCTCGCCGCGCTCGACAGCCGCGTGCGCCCGATCCATGTGCATCTTTTCCCGGCGAGGATGGATGCGCGGGACTGGCCGGCGTGGCGCGATGCGGAGATCGCAGAGCATCCGGAATTCCGCGAACTGTGGGACGGGCTGGCCGCGGCGTGGACGCATTTCGCTCGCGATGGGCGCGATCGGCGCTGATTTTTCCGGGGCCTGAGAAGCCGAGAGAAGGCATTTGCTTGGGAGCGGGGAATCCGTTAGTTTTCACCCCTATTTCACCCACATTCCTATGCGCCGAACGTTTGCCATCCTTTGTTTCATTCTCGGAATTTCCATTGCGCCGCTGCATGTGTGCGCACAGGGAAGCGATGTCGCACAGCAGCAGTTTGTCGAGGCGTTTCTCGGTGTGAGGAAGGCCGAGGAACAGGATAAGGCGGGCGATACGAAGGCGGCGCTGGCGACCTACAAGACGGCGCTCGGCACACTTATGCGGATCAAGCACGAGAATCCCAAGTGGCAGACGGATCTGCTGGATTTCCGAATCAAGCGCACGGCGGAGGCGGTGGATCGGCTGGAGGGAGCGCCGGGTGTGACTACGGCTACGAAGTCGGGTGGAAATGATCCTAGTGTGCTGCCACCGCTTCCTCCCGAGATTCCCCCTGGGGAGCCCTCAGGTGCGAAACCGAAGTTTCCAAAAGGCAGGCCAGTGAACGACTCGGAGCGAGTACCCGTGAAGGATCCGATCGCCGAGGTGCAGCAGCAGATGGAGGATTTGCGGAACCGGCTGGCCAAGGCGGAGGAGAAACTTCGCGAAGAGCAGGAGAAGAACACGAAGCTCGCAGCGGACGTGGCCGAGGCATTTGAATCGCGGAAGAAGGCCGACGCTGCGCAGAAGAAGGCGCAGCAGCTCGCGGAGGTCCTTCAAGCGAGCATGCACGATCTCAAGACGGTGGGCGAGGAGAGCGGTGCGCGTGCGAAGGAACTCGAGGCGAAGCTCACGGCGGTGAACCGCTCTTCGGCAGAGACGAAGGCGGAACTTCAGGCCGCGGAGGAACGCGTCAGCCAGTTGCTTTCGCGTTCGAAGGAGATGACCAAGGTGGCCGCCACGGCCGCGACGCTGCCGAAGCAGGTGGACACGCTAAAGGCGAAACTTGAGGCGGAACAGAAGGCGACCGTGCAGCAGGCGGAGCAGGCGAAGAAGCGCGAGGAGGGGCTGAAGACGCAGATCGCCGCGCTCGCGAAGGACAAGGCGGAATCCGCCGGTGCCGTCGCCGAGATGAAGTCGCTTCAGACGAAGCTTGAGGCCGAGACGAAGGCCAGCGCCAGCGAGTCGCTGAAGGCGAAGAAGCGCGAGGAAGATTTGAAGGGCCAGATCGCCACGCTCACAAAGGAGCGCAATGACCAGGGCGAGGAACTCGTCCGCCTGCGCGAGCTGAACAAGAGCACGGACAAGCTCATGGCGGACAATTCGAACCTCCTGAAAAAACTCGGCGAGCTGGAGAAGCAGGTCCTCACTTACAAGGCGGGCGACACGCGTGACTCGGAGCTGGCGACGCTGCGCAAGCAGATCACCGACACGCAGAAGGCGCTTGTCTCCTCCGATCAGAAGAACTCCGCGTTCCAGGTGGAAATCGGCGAGCTGCAGAAGAAGGTGTCCGACTACTCGAAGCAGATCACGGAGTTCAAGGCGGACAAGAAGGCGAGCGCCGAGGAGCGCAAGAGGATGGACGACGAGAACAAGCTGCTTCAGGGAATCGTGATGCGCGTGCTTCAGGAGGATGCGAACCGCAGCCAGAGGAAGAAGATGATCCAGGGCGAAGTCAGCAAGCTGCACATCCAGTCGGATGCGCTGCTGCGGCAGATCACCTACCTTTCCCAGCCGGTGGTGCAGTTGAGCGCGAAGGAAAGGAAGCTGTTCAAGAAGCCGGCCATCGAGGTGCAGGACGTGAACACGCTCGTCGCGGTGAAGACCGACAGCGTGCCGCCTGCCGCTGATCCTGTGACGCCAGCGAACACAACCGAGCCGCCGAAGACCGTGCCGGAAACGCCGGACCCCGTTCCTTCCCCGAAGCCGCCGGAGAACACGAAGCCCACGCCGGAGCCTGCGAAGACCGACGTCCCGCCTGCCGCCACCGCGAAGACGAAAGCCACCGATGATCTCCCGGTGAAGGATCCCGCCGACACGAAACCCGAGGGCACGAAGACGTCGGACACAAAGCCGGCCGGCACGAAATCAACCGACGGCGGAGCCCCGTCGTCCGGCACAGCCAGCGCTGCCGCGAAGCTGTCACCGGAAGTGCGCGCGATCGCCGATCAGGCGAAGAAGGCATTCGACGGCGAGAAGTTTTCCGAGGCGGAGCGGCTGTACGCCAAGGCGCTCCAGTTGGCGCCGAACAATGTCTTTCTGCAATCGAACGACGCCGTCGCGAAGTATCGCCTGGGAAAATACAAGCAGGCTGAGGAGAGCTTCAAGAAGGCGCTGGCCATCGCGCCCGAGGACGCGTTCTGCTGGTCCACGCTCGGAATCGTCTATTATCAGGAGGAAAAATATGACGACGCCGTGAATGCGCTCACGAAGTCGCTCGCGATCAACCAGCGGAATCCCACGGCGCACAATTACCTCGGCATTACCGCCGCGCACAAAGGCTGGCTGGAGGCCGCGCAGAAGGAACTCGAGAGCGCCGTGCAGCTCGATCCGAAATACGGCGACGCGTGGTACAATCTCGCAATCACCCTCGCGAGCAAGACGCCGCCGGACAAGGATGAGGCGCGCAAGGCTTACGAAAAGGCCCTCGAACTCGGCGTGCCGAAGAGCGAGGAGATGGAGACGCTGCTGAAAAAGTAGCGGGCTCGCCGGAGCCGGTTGGCGCGCTGGCGAACCGCTTTTATTTCGCGAGAAAGTAGCCGCGCTGCTTTGCGGTGATCTCGTGGCCGAGGCGTTCGAGCACGGCCAGCATGTCCTCCCACACTTTGCGTTTCTCCGTGTTCGACGGGTTGCGCAGCAGGTCGGAGGGATGAAATGTGGGCATCATCGGGATGCCCCGGAATTCCTTCCATGTCCCGCGCATTTGCGCGATACCCGCCTTGTCAATTCCGAGCAGCCCCTCGACGGCGGTGGCACCGAGCGCGACGATCACCTTTGGCTGTATGATTTCGATCTGGCGGAGCAGGTAGGGCTTGCAGACGTCCATCTCCGCGTGTGTCGGTTTGCGGTTGCCGGATTCGCCGGGCGGTGTGTTTGGGCGGCACTTGAGGATGTTCGCGATGTAAACATCCGCGCGGCGGAAATTCATCGCGTCGATCATTTTCGTGAGGGTCTGTCCCGCCTTGCCGACGAATGGTTCGCCGACGAGATCCTCGTCCGCGCCGGGCGCTTCGCCCACGAACATCACGTCGGCATCGGGATTGCCCACCCCGAAGACCACCTGGGTGCGGGACTGGACGAGGTGAGGGCACTTTGTGCAGGCGAGCACGGGGCCGCGGAGGGCATTAAGCTGCGCGGATTTTTCTGACGAACCTGACTTGGAAACAGGCGCAACAGATTCGCGTCCTTTTGCTTCTGGCGCGATTGAAAATGTAATCTTCGGCGCATTTTCAGGACGGCTGCGTGTTTCAGCCGACGCGGGCGCGGCGGCAGCAGGCTGGGGGGCACGGCTCACCGTCCGGGGGGCTGCGGATGCTGCCGAGGCTGTCGCGCGCAGCCGTTCGCAACTGTCCAGAGATCCGCGCAGGTGGACGCCATTGGCTTGCATCTGCTTCAGCGCGGCGAAAACGATGTCTGTCGGTTGGTCGGTCATCGGGGCGGTTGAGAGTTGAAAGTTGAGCGTTGAGAGGCGGGCAGTGGCGAGCGGTGTGGGTGCGGGGATACTCTCAACCTTCAACTCTCAACTCCGCCGGCACGCCGGCGGCGAGGAAATCCGGCGGGATCGGCGCGGTGAAGTCGAGTGGGATTCCTGTGTGCGGATGAGAGAACCCGAGCTTCCAAGCGTGCAGCAACTGCCGCGCAAAGCCCGCGCGTTTCCCATACACTTCGTCGCCGACCACCGGGTGCCCGAGGTGCTTCATGTGGACGCGGATCTGGTGCGTGCGGCCGGTGTGCAGCGTGCATCGCACGAGCGTGCCGCAGGGCAGGGCGGCGAGCACGAGCCAGTCGGTCACGGCCTCGCGTCCGTCGCGCACGCGGATGCCCATTTTCTGCCGGTGAACGGGATGTCGTCCGAGGGGGACATTGATGGTGCCCTTCTTTTTCTTCAAAATGCCCGCGCAGATCGCGAGGTAGATCTTGCGCACTTCGCGCCCGGCGAACTGCTCGGTGAGTGACTGGTGCGCGGCGTCGTTTTTAGCGGCGACGAGGCAGCCGCTCGTCTCCTTGTCCAGCCGGTGGACGATGCCGGGTCGCTCCACGCCGCCGATGCCGCTGAGTGAAGTGCAGTGGTGCAGCAGCGCATTCACGAGCGTGCCGCCCGCGTGGCCGGGCGCGGGATGTACGACGAGGCCGGCAGGTTTGTTGATCACGATGAGGTCGTCGTCCTCGAACAGGATTTCGAGAGCGATGTCCTCGGGCAGATTTTCCGACGCGATCACGGGCGGCACGGTGAGCGCGATTGCTTCCCCGCCGCGCAGCTTGCACGAGCGCAGCTTCGGCTCGCCGTTCACGAGCACGCGGCCTTCTTCCATGAGCGCTTGGATGCGCGAGCGCGAGAGTTCCGGGATGCGTGAGGCGAGGAAATGATCGAGCCGCGAGCCCGCGTCGGCAGGCTCGGAGGAAAATTCAAAACGCGTCTCGCTCATGTTTTTTTCAGATTGTCGATGATCGCGGGCGGAGGACGGCGTGCTTCGGGGAGCGCGGGCGCCCCCGCCCGCAGTTTTCTGCGCCTCGCGGAAAACACCAGGACACCCAAGGCTCACCGAAAACAAGCTGACGCCCGGTGTGCCGCGCGAGGGCGCGCGGCACTGCGTGCGGGGCGCACGCGCTCCCCCGATGCACGCCGTTCGTGTCACCGAGCGTCCTGTTCATTCTAAAAAACAGCATCACTTCGCGGCCCGGGGTTTCGCCTGCTCGCCGGAGACGCGTTTCATCGCGCAGGTCTCCGCTGCGTGGATGACGAGGTCGGCGACGCGGCGCTTCAGCCGGTACCCGCGGAAGAGCAGCAATGAGACGAACGCCGCGGAGAAAATCCACAGCCAGCGATCGTGCGCGTGTGAAAAAATCCGCCGGTAGAGCAGCGTGCTCAGGAGGATCACGCTCACAAGGAATGTCGTCGGCACCATCATCAGCCCGAGGCGCGCGCGCGTGAGGCACTTCGGTCCGCCGTGGTACTCGGTCACGGTCGCGACCTTCACGCTCCACCACAGGTTGCCGTACACGAGCACGTCCCACGATTTCCAGCCCGTGTCCGTCGAGTAGCGCCAGCCTTCGTCCTCGAGCAGCTTCACGGTTTCCGTGATCAGCGCCTCGCGGCCCTGTCCGGTTTCATTCCAGAAATCGAGCTGCCGTGTGCTGCCGGTGTGCGCCTCGCGCCCGATTCCCGGCTCGGGCTTTGCGATGACTCCGGCGGGCGTGCGCTTGAACTTGAGCCAGGTGAAGTAGCGCGCCCATCCGCGGCCTAGCGGCTGCATGAACGCGAGGAACGCGACGAGCAACCGTGCGGCAATCGTGTCGTATTTCGGCTCGATGCGGATGTTCGTCATCCAGCTCAGCGCGACGCTGATCGTGCCGAGCAGCATGATCACCGGAACGACGCGCAGCCATTCCAGCGGGATGCCGAGCACGCCGATGAAAAGCGTGAGCGCGATCCATTCGATGCTGCTGAGATATGCCGCGATCTGCGATTGCGGCGCGTGGTAGAGCGATTGGAAAAGTCCCTGCCCGAACACGCCGTGGTAGATCAGCGGACGGCTGAAGAGCCATGTGAGCCGCGGCGCGCCGTAGATCTGTCCCTTCCATTTCGCGGTGCCCGTCGGGCCGAAAAAAATGAGGTGCTTGAAGCGCAGCAACGCCTCGGCCTCGCCGTAGCCTTCCTGCTGTTTGCGGAAGGCCGTGAGCGTGAAGCGCCGATAGTGCCACACGATCGCGCTCGGAGAAAACGCGACTTCGCCGCCCGAAGTCTGCAGGCGCCAGCAGAAGTCCACGTCGTCGCCCGCCTTGCGATATTCCGTGTCGAATCCGCCGACCGAGTCAAACGCCCAGCGCCAGAACGCCATATTGCAGCCGGGCACATGCTCCGCGACAAAATCCGTGAGGAGCACGTGGCTCGGCCCGCCGGGGCTCGCCGCGACCGCGGCCTGCACCCAGTTCACTGCGGGCGGCGAAATGTTCGGCCCGCCGACGCCCGCGTAGCTGCCGCTCGTGAGCACGGCGATGAGGTAGTAGAGCCAGTCGGCATCGGGCATGCAGTCGCTGTCCGTGTAAGCGATCACTTCGCCGGACGATGCGTAGGCACCGACATTGCGCGCGTAGCTGAGGCCCATGTTTTTCTGCACCACGCTCACGAAGTGCGGGATCTTCCGCTGGAACTGCGCGCGGTGCGCCTGCCACTGCTTCACGATCTTCTGCGTGTCGTCCTTCGAGCCGTCGTCCACGAGCACGATTTCAAAGTCGGGATAGCGCACATCATCGAGCGCGCGCAGGCAGTCGCCGAGCGTCTTCCCGCCGTTGTAGCTGCACACGATCACGCTCACTTTCGGATAGTGCGCGAGCGGCACGACCGTGGTGATCGGCGCGCCGGTGCCGAGCTTTGCCTTCAGAGTGTGGAAGGCCTTCTTTGGTTTCCGATCCTCCGTGACGAGGCCGAATTTCCAGTCCGTCACTTCATTTCCTCCGGTGAACCACTCGTCCGTCCAGGAGAAAAAAATCGTCCCTGCCGCGCCGCCCTTCACGACGACCTCGAGGTGCCAGTCGAGCACTTCGGACTGCCGGTCCTCGCCGTTGCGCAGCGTGTCCATGCCGAATTCGCCGAGAATCAGCGGCTTTTCCTCCGCGATGTTTTGCAGGCGCGCGAGGTAGCGCTCGAAGTCCGCGCGCCGTTCGAGATACACATTTAGCGAGAGAAAATCCACGTTCGCGGGACGCAGATACTCGGTCGGCGGAAAGCTCGCGTAGCTGTAGAGCGGGCGCGGATCGGTCGCTCTCGCGACATCAATCAGCTTCTCCAAAAACTTCTGCACGCGGTCCGCGCCGAGCCAGCGGATGATCGTCGTCGGCACCTCGTTGCCCACGAGATACGCGAAGATTGCGGGGTGCCCGACATTTTTCCCGACGATGTCGCGCACGACGCCGATGATCTGCCGCTTCAGCGATCGCGAATTCAGAAACTCCACATGTTGCGTCCACGGGATACTCACCAGCACTCGCAGCCCGAGTTCCGCCGCGAGGTCGAGCAGCCACCGCGAGGGGACATGATACACGCGGATGAGATTGATCCCCATCTCGCGCATCTGCGCAAAATCACGGCGCGCCTGCTCCGGCGTGCTCATGAATTCGCCGTCCGCATTCGGCCTGAACGGCCCGTAAGTCACGCCCCGCAAAAACCACGGCTTGTCGCCCTCGAAAAAAAACTTCGCGCGGACTTGGATCGGCGGGAGGTCGGCGGCGGGCTTGATGGGTTCGGACATGTGGGCGGCCCTTTTACGGATGCCGCCGCGTCACCGCAAGCAGACGCATTCGGATGGCGCACGATGGCCTGGCGGAGGATTACGCAGCGCGGAGAAGTGTGCAGAACCTTCCGCGCACGGTTCCACCGAAAACACACTCCACTCCCATGCTGAAAAAAATCCTCATCGCCCTACTCGCGCTCATCGTCGTACTCGTGATCATTGTCGCTGTGCAGCCGTCGGAATTCCGGATCACGCGCAAGGCCGTCATCCCCGCGCCGCCTGCCGCGGTATTCGAGCAGATCAACGACTTTCAAAAATGGAACGCATGGTCTCCGTGGGCGAAGCTCGATCCGAATGCGAAGAACACCTTCGAAGGCCCGGCTGCGGGAGTCGGCGCGAAGTTCCTGTGGTCGGGCAACAATGAGGTCGGAGAGGGCTCGATGACGATCACGGCCAGCAAGCCGGGCGAAAGCGTCGTGATGGATCTGGTGTTCATCAAGCCGTTCGCCGCGTCGAGTGTCACGGAGTTCACGATGAAGCCGGAGGGCGCTGGCACCGAGGTGACGTGGAGCATGTCGGGCAAGAACAACTTCATCGGAAAGGCCGCCGGGCTTTTCATGAATTGCGACAAGATAGTCGGCACGAAATTCAAGGAGGGGTTCGCAAATCTGAAGCGCGTCGTGGCGAGGCCGTAACGGGACATCCGAAAACAGGCGCGGCGCCTCGGAGTGCGGCGGGAAGGATATTGAATCTGCAATTGCTGCAACGCAGGCAGGTGGGATTGAATGATGGTGTAGATGATTGGGGATTCGGGCATGACTTGATGACGCGAATGCGCAACTGGCTATTATCCAAAAACCGGCGATGGGAGGTTTCGCAAAGGCGCAACGGCGCGAAGAAGAAGCGGATGCCAACAAAGCGCCATTCTCCCATTGGGTAAGCGCGAACCAACGCAGATCCCTTCGCGCCTTTACGCCTTTGCGTGACTTCTCTTCCTCCCATCGCTGCAGAGTTGAGGCGAAAACGAACACTTGCATAAAAGCCAATGCGAACGATTCTGCGCGCCCTTCGGCTGGTCAGTTGACCCGTCGAAGCAGCTCTCACGAGCTTTTCAACCCGGCGGAGGTCACAACCCTGCCAATTCATTCGCAAAAGCCAAACCAACCATGCCTGTTCAAGATGATGTTATCACAATCGAGGGAAAAATCACGTCGGTCCTCGCCGGAACCATGTTTCGTGTCGAACTGGCCAACAAGCACCTCGTGCTCGGACACATCTCAGGCAAGATGCGCAAGCGGTTCATCCGCCTCGCGATGGGAGACCGCGTGAAAATGGAAATGTCGCCTTACGACCTCACGAAAGCGCGCATCGTTTATCGTTTGGGGTAGGCAGGCAAATCCGTGGTTGAGTGGCAGGAGGCTGAAGCCGTGACTTTGCCGGGGCTACCTCTTCGGGTTCCGAAAAGGAGACAAGGGGCAGAAGGATTGATGGATTCAACGGCACTCATTTTCTGCTCAGCCGGGCGAGCCGCTGCGTCGAATCGCGTTGGCGGCTCACACTTTCACCCGCTCGATCCGTGCGCCGAGGGCGTTGAGCTTTTCGTCAATGGACTCGTAGCCGCGGTCAATGTGATAGACGCGGTTCACTTCCGTGACGCCATCGGCCTGGAGGCCGGCGAGGACGAGCGCGGCGCTTGCGCGGAGGTCGCTCGCCATCACGGGCGCGCCGCTCAGGCTTTTCACGCCTTTGATGGTTGCCGTGTTGCCGTCGAGTGAGATGTCCGCGCCCATGCGCTTCAGCTCGCTGACGTGCATGTAGCGCTGAGGAAAAATCGTCTCGCTGATGACGCTGACGCCGCTCGTGCGGCATAGCAGCGCGCACATCTGCGCCTGCATGTCGGTCGGGAATCCGGGGTAGGGCTCGGTGGTGAGGCGCAGCGGCTTCGGGTTGCCGTTGCCGCGCACGGTGATCGAATTCGCGGCGGTCTCCACCTCGTAGCCGCTCTCGCGGACGTGTGCGATTACGTTCGCAAGATGCTCCGGTTTCACGCGCAGCAATTTCACCTCGGTGCCCATCATCGCGCCTGCGACGAGATACGTGCCGGCCTCGATGCGGTCGGGGATGACGCTGTGCTCCGCGCCGTGCAGTTCCTTCACGCCCTCGATGACGATGCGCCGCGTGCCCGCGCCCTCGATCTTTGCGCCCATCTTGTTCAGGAAGTCCGCGAGGTCCACGACCTCGGGTTCGGCAGCCGCGCCCTCGATCACGGTGACGCCTTTCGCGAGCGTGGCGGCCATCATCACGTTGTCGGTGCCGAGCACGGTCGGGCCGTTTTTCCCGAGGAGGTTCATCTGCGCGCCGCGTAGCGTGCGGGCGGAAAGTTTCACATTGCCGTGATCGATCACGCTCGTCGCGCCGAGCGACTCGAAGCCGCGCAGGTGAAGATCGATCGGGCGGTCGCCGATGACGCAGCCGCCGGGGAGCGAGACGATCGCCTTCTTATTCCGCCCGAGCAGCGGGCCGAGCACGCAGACGGATGCGCGCATTTTCCGCACGATGTCGTAGGGCGCCTCGGAAATGATCTTCGCGGCCTCGACTCGCACGGTGCCGCTCGCTCGTTCGACGCTTGCGCCGAGGTGCGAGAGGATTTGCAGCATGAAGTGGATGTCCGAGAGGTCGGGCACGTTCGAGATGACGCACGGCTCCTTCGTGAGCAGCGTGGCGGCGAGGATGGGCAGCGCGCTGTTTTTGCTGCCGGAGATCCGGACGCTGCCGCTGAGCTTGTGTCCGCCGTGAACGAGAATCTTATCCATGATTGGTGATGAGGAAATGCGTTGCCGAGTGCTCGGGGGAAAGAGTCACGCAAAGGGCGCCTTACGCCTTGGCGCGTTTGCGTGATCAAAAAGCACGGTTTGCGGAGCGGCGTTGGAGTTCATTTCAGCACAGTGATGATGAAACGTTCGCGGCCTTGCAGATCTTTCAAAATTCTTGCGTCGCGAAATCCGTGCGCGGGAAATTCCGAGCTTAGGATCACCGTTTGATCGAGGCCAACTTCCAGCGCGAGCGTGCCGCCGCTGCGCAATTTTGCAGCAGCCTGCGGGAGCAGGCGGCGGATGAGATCGAGGCCGTCCGCGCCGCCGTCGAGCGCGGCGCGCGGGTCGCGCTGCACCTCGGGCTGGAGCGCGGCGAGTTCTCCGGTGGGAATGTAGGGCAGGTTTGCGACGATGAGATCGAACGGCGCTACGGCGGCGGAGAGCAGATCGCTTTTTGCAAAAATGACGCGCGCTGTGAGCCCGCAACGATCCGCGTTTTCCCGCGCGAGCGCGAGCGCGTCGTCGGAGGCGTCGAGGCCTGTGACTCTTGCATCAGGCAGTGCGTGTGCGAGCGCGAGCGCGATGCACCCGCTGCCGGTGCCGACATCGGCGATGCGTCCGCCTTTCCATGCGCAGTCGTCGGCGGCGAGCATCTCGCAAAGCTGCTCTGTCTCGGGGCGCGGGATGAGCGCGCGCGCGTCGGTTTTCAACGTGAGGCCGAGGAACTCGACGGTGCCGAGCAGGTGCTGGAGCGGCTCGCGTTGCGCTCGGCGGCGGACGAGTTCGCGCAGCGGAGCGAGTTCCGCCTCGGTGAGCGCGCGGTCGAATTCCATGTAGATGTCCATGCGTTTTTTCTTCAGCACATGCGCGAGCAGGTGCTCGATGTTGAGCCGCGGGCTTTCTACGCCGCTCTTTTGGAAAAACGCTGTCGTCGCGGTGATGACTTCGAGCACGGTCTTCATGGGCGAGGGCTGCGTCACTGCGTGGATTGCAGATCGTGATTCAGCACGCTCACGCAGTAGATCGCCGCGGTCTCGGTGCGCAAAATGATCGGGCCGAGTGTGACGGGCCGGCAGCCGTGGCTCTTTGCGAGCGCGAGTTCCGCCGGGGTGAAGTCGCCCTCGGGGCCGATGAGGATCAGGATGCTTTTGGGACGCTTCGCGCCGGCCTCCGCGAGCACCTGCTTGAGCGGGCGCGCGTCACCTTGCAGCGAGCCGATGAGCATCAGGTCAAATTTTTCATTCCGCTCGAAAAGTTCGCGCGGCGTGCAGGGTTTCGCGACGCGCGGGAGGAAATTCTGCCCGCACTGCTTGCATGCCTCGATCGCGGTGCGCTGCCACTTCGCCTGCTTGCGGATGTGATCGTCCTCCGTGCCGCGCACGACGGTGCGCTCGCTCATCAGCGGCGCGATTGCACCGACTCCAAGTTCCGTCGCCTTCTCGATGATCATCTCCATGTTTTTCCCCTTCGGCACGGCCTGCGCGAGCGTGATGCGGCAGGGCAGGGGAGCTGTTTTTGCGAGCGAAAGCTTCCGCAGTTCCGTGCCGGACTTGCTGTGTTTCCCCAGCTCGACTTCCGCTTCTTGGCCCTCGCCGTCGAATACCGTCGCGCGTTCGCCGGCCTTCATCCGGAGCACGTCGAAGGCGTGGTGCGTCTCGGCTGCATCTAGCGCGAGACGGTCCGGATTCCACGCGACGCCGGGAATGTAAAAGCGCGGCATCGCTATTGGAAAAACTCACGCGCCCGATCAAGGAAGCTCTTGTGTGCGGGCGGCACCTCGTCGCCGAGGAGTTCGGCGAATTCCTGCAGCTTGTGCTTCTGCTCGGAGGTGAGCTTCTTCGGCACTGCGATTTGCGTGCGCACATGCAGGTCGCCCGTGTCGCCGCCGCCGAGTTCGGGCATGCCTTTGCCGCGCAACTTGAAGGTCGTGCCGCTCTGCGTGCCGGCAGGAATTTTCAGCGACGCCTCGCCGTGAAGCGTGTTCACCTTGATCTCGCCGCCGAGCGCCGCCATCGCGAAGCTGATCGGCAGATCGCAGAAGAGGGTTGAGTCTTCGCGTTCAAAAATTTCGTGCTCCTTCACATGGATCACGACGTAAAGATCGCCCGCCTGCCCGCCGCGGACGCCGGCCTCGCCGTTGCCCGTGCTGCGGAGGCGCGAGCCGTCCTCGATGCCCGCGGGGATTTTCAGTTTGATGCGCGTGCTCTGCTCCGAACGGCCTTCGCCGCGGCATTCGCCGCATGGCTTCTCGACGGTCTGCCCCGAGCCGCGGCAGCGCGGGCAAGTCTGCGCGACTTGGAAAAATCCGCGCGATGTCACGACCTGGCCGCGGCCTCCGCAGGTGCTGCACGTCACGACGCGTGAGCCTTTTTCCGCGCCGGTGCCGTTGCATGAGCCGCACGGGCTGGGCTTGGAGACTTCGATCTCCTTCTCTGCGCCGAATGCCGCCTCCTCAAGAGTGATCTGCATGTCGTAGCGCAGGTCGCTGCCGCGCTGCCGGCTCTCGCGTTCCTGCTTCGCTCCGCCACCGCCGCCGAAGAACTGCTCGAAGATATTTCCGCCGCCGCCACCACCACCGCCGCCGAAGACCTCGCGGAAAATATCGAACGGATCATGGAAGCCCGCACCGCCGCCGCCGCGAGCAGCGCCGCCCTGTGCGAATGCGGCGTGGCCGTAGCGGTCGTACGCGGCGCGTTTGTCCGGATCGGAGACCGCCTCGTACGCTTCGCCGAGTTCCTTGAAATTATCCTCCGCGTGCTTGTCGCCCGGATTTTTGTCCGGGTGCAGTTTCACCGCGAGCTTGCGGTAGGCCTTCTTGATTTCATCCGCCGATGCGCCTTTGGCAACGCCGAGGATTTCGTAGTAGTCGCGTTTTTTGGACATTCGATTGGGGCGCTACGCTGCGGGTGCGCCCTTGCTCACGACTACCATGGCCGCGCGCAGTAGCCGGTCGCGCAGGCGGAATCCGCGGCGCAACTGCCGGATGACTTGTCCCTCGGGCGCCTTCGCGTCCTCCTCCTGGCTCACGGCTTCGTGAAGGTTCGGATCGAATTTCGCGCCGACCGTCTCGATCACTTCCACGCCGCTGCCGCTCATGAATTCCTTGAGCTGCCGCTCGATCATTTCCATTCCCACGACGATCGGCGATTTCGGATCGCCCTTGCGGACTTCCATCATGCCGAGATCGAAATTGTCCAGCACCGGCAGCAGCCGCTCCAGCAGGATTGCCTGGGCGCGTTTGAAATCCTCGTCGCGCTCGCGGGCGACGCGCTTGCGGTAGTTGTCGAGATCGGCGGTGGCGCGCATCGCGGCGTCTTTCCACTTCGCGGCCTCGGCCTCTGCGGCCTCGAAGGGGTCAAGCGCGTCGGCCTCCGCATTGGCGGCGTTGGATTCGTCTGTTTCGGGTTTCCCCGTGGTGTCAACGTTTGGTGTGCTCATTTTTTCAAGATGGTGATCAGTGTGATGTCGTCGTGCGGAGGCTGGTCGCCGATGAAGGCTTTCACGTCACTGGTGACGCGCTGCACAATGCCGGCTGCGTCTTCGGATGCGCTTGCCTGGACAGAGCGAATCATCGCTTCCAACCCGAACTCGTCCCCGTTCCGGTCTTGCGCTTCGGTGACGCCGTCGGTGTAGAGGATCAGGCAGTCACCGGGTTCGAGGACCAGGGAAAAATCGTTTGTCACCCTATTGAATGCGCTCCCGCTGTCAATGCCCACAGCCATGCCCGGCGGGTTCACCTTCGTGACGCTCTTGTCTGCCGCGCGGTACACGAGCGGCGCGTCGTGTCCGGCGCGCACGAGGCGGATTTCATTGCTCCGCCGATCGAGCACGACGTATGCGAGCGAGATGAACATGTCCTCGCGGATGTCCGGGTAAAGTTGCGTGTTCAGCCTGCGGATCACGTCCGCCGGCGAGCCCTCGCCGCGTGCGAGGAGGCGCAGCGCTGTGCGCGTCATCGCCATCAGCAGCGCGGCGGGGATGCCTTTTCCGGACACGTCCGCAATCGCCACGCCGCAGCGGTCTTCGTCGAGCGGGATGTAGTCGAAATAATCGCCGCTCACGTAGCGTGCCGGCATGTTCGTGCCGGCCACGTCGAAGCCCGCGATCACCGGCGGCTCGCTCGGAAGCAGGATGCGCTGCACCTCGTTGGCGATGTTCAGATCCTTCTCGATCTGCTGCTTCTCCGCGGCCTCGTGGTGGAGGAACGCATCGAACAGCGAGAATGCCGACTGCTCGGCGAGCGCCTTGAACGTGTTGAAATGCCCCGGCCCGAACGGCGGGCTCTTTCCCGAGCGTGCGAGCGCGAGCACGCCGAGGTTCTGACCCGCGTAAATGAGCGGCGCGATGAATGCCGAGTTCACCCCGTAAGCCAGCAGGCGCTCCAGCCGCGCGTCCGTCGGCAGCAGCGAGATCGCGCTGTTCTCCGAGAGCGCGAAGCCGATGAGACCTTCGCCGACTTTCACCGCCTGCAGCCGGATCTGCGCGTGGATGGATGTCGGCGCGGTGCCGTTCGGCTTCGGCAGTTCGACAAAAGGCGGCGATCCTTTCGAGACATACGACGGGTGGAGCGCCGTGCCGTTCTTGTTCGTGAGATAGAGCGCGCCGCCGTCCGCCTCGAGGGTTCGCAGCGCGCCCTCCACGATCCGCCCGTCGAGATCGCCCGCGTGCGCATCGTCCTTCAGCGCCTCGCCGATGCCGTGGAGGAAATCGAACACGCGCCGCTCCTCCGTCTGGATCTTCACCTTTTCGCGCATCAGATCCGTGATCTGGCGCCGGTGGAGTCGCGCCGCCATCACGCTCCATGCGGCTGTGGCGACGAGCGCGGTGGATAGGATGATTTCGGCCAGCATAGGATTTTGCGGGCGGTGAAAATGAGTCCGCACAGGCCCCGCCTGCAAGCATTGGATTTCGCTGTGGAAATAAAGGGAAATGCGCGCACCTGCGGCTGCGCGAGTGGTGCGGCGGCGCCGCGTTTTCCATTCTCGCGCTCCGCTCCCGGCCTGCGCAGAGTGCCGGCCCTTTCCCATGAACTCCCGCGCCGTCCTCGCCGTGCTCTTGTGTGTGAATCTCGACCCCGCGCATTCCGCGGAGCGCCCGCCGCTCGCTGCTCGCGTGAAGGAATTCATCGCAGAGCACAAGACGCCCGAGGCCATTGATGCGAAGCTGAAGGAGTGGACTGCGAAGGAGCCGGAAAATCCCGTTCCCTACATCCTCGCTGCAAACGCATACTTCGCTGCGGCGGACAACGTGAGCATCACGGCCGACACAGAGCGCCCGAGATTTCCGCGGGATAAATCAGCGCGTGAGGCCAAAGCGCTTGACGCTCCCGCGCTGGTGGCGACGATGCGCGGACATGCGATTTCAGACATTTTACGAAGGGCGGCATTTTCTCCTGCCCTCGCTTTTGGTGACAATTTTCGGCGGCTGGCTTTCCGCGGACTGGCTCGGCTGGCTGTGGCTCACGATTCCCGCGGCTCTCGTGTTCGTCTTCTGCGTGAATTTTTTCCGCGACCCGGACCGCGGCGTGGCTCCGGGTGCGGACATCGTCGTCGCGGCGGCGGATGGCGTCGTGGATGCGATCGAAATCGTCGAGGAAAAGGAAGTGCTGGGCCGCCAGTGCAGGCGCGTGAGCATCTTTCTGAATGTCTTCGACGTGCATGTGAACCGTGCGCCCATCGCCGGGAAAATCATCTACACGAAGCATCATCCGGGCACGTATCTCGATGCGCGCGACCCGTACTGCCACCAGAAAAACGAGGCGCTCACGTGGGCCTTCGCCGGCGAGCGCGCGACGCTCGTGGTGCGACAGATCACCGGCGCGATTGCGAGGCGCATCGTGCCGTGGAGCAAGCTCGGCGCTACCGTGGAGAAGGGGCACCGGTTCGGAATGATCCGCTTCGGCTCGCGCACGGATATCTTCCTGCCGCTCGACGCGGAGATTCTCGTGAAAATCGGCGACCGCGTGGAGGGCTGCACGAGCCTCATCGCGCGCCTCGCCGCGCCGGATGCCGGGTATGTCGCGAGTTCGGCACTGCCTTCGATTTTGATCTAACCCTCCGCCGCGATGACCGAGAACAGACCCCCCAGCGCACCGCGGAAGGAAGCCGACGACGGCTCGCCCAAAATCTACCTCCTCCCGAATCTGATGACCGCGGGAAATCTCTTCTGCGGATTCCTTGCGACGCTGAAGATTCTCCACGGCACGCTTGAGGTGCAACTCAAGGCCAGCGTCGCGACGCAGGCTGCGGACATGGCGCGCGCGCTCGACGCGGGGAACTACGATTTCAAGATGGCGATCTGGTGCATCCTGGCGGCGTGCATTTTCGATCTGCTCGACGGACGGCTCGCGCGCCTCGGCGGGACGGACAGCCCGTTCGGACGCGAGTTCGATTCGCTGGCGGACATCGTGAGCTTCGGCGTCGCGCCCGCGCTGCTCGTGAGCCGCGTGGTGCTGCGCGAATTCGACCAGATCGGCTGGCTCGTCGCGTCGGTCTATCTCATCTGCGGCGCCATGCGGCTTGCGCGGTTCAACTGCATCGCCGCTTCCGGCGTGCCCGGTGCTGGCAAGGACTTCAAGGGCTTCCCGATTCCCGCCGCGGCCGGCCTCGTCGCGAGCATCACGCTTTTCATGCTGTGGCTGAACAATGACCACCTCGAACACAGCCTTACAAAATGGGTGCTGCCGCCGCTGCTGCTCATCCTCTCGTGGATGATGTTCAGCGGCTTCAGGTATCCGAGTTTCAAGGCGATCAACTGGCGCACCACGCGCACCGTGCCGAAGTTCATCGCGATCGTCACGGTCATCAGCCTCACGGTGATGTATTACAATTGGATGCCGGCGGTGATCTTCATCACCTACTTGCTCTACGGATTCCTGCGTCCGTTCCTGTCGCGGAAGATTAAGGAAGGCATCGAGGATGAGATCGAGGACGAGGACGAGCCCGGGAGCCCGTGACGCGGGGCGGCACGTCGAATGTTGGACGTTGAGCGTTTGACATTAAACGTTTGGCCCACCGCAGGCGCGGTGCGAACAGGACGCGCATCCGGAAACCGAAAGGCCGCTGCGCGGGGCTCAACGTCAAACGTTTAACGCTCTAACGTTCAACATCCAGCGTCCGAGGCTACAAAACCTTGTCCGCATCATCCCCGAGGAACATGCGGAAGCGGTTCTTATCAATCGCCTTCATGTACGCCTCGATGGGGCTGACCATGCCTTGCTGCATGACGCTCCAGATCGCGTCGTCCATAAACTGCATGCCCTCGCCCTTTCCGCCGACGAGCACGTCCTGAAGTTTCTGCGTCGCACCTTCGCGGATGATGGAACTCGCGGCGGTGTTCACGACGAGGATTTCGTTCACAGCGAGACGGCCGCCGGTGTCGCAGCGCTTCAGTAGGAGCTGGGCGACGACTCCGCGCAGGGAATTCGCGAGCATCGTGCGGACCTGCGACTGCTGGTCGGATGGGAACACGTCCACGAGACGGTCCACGGTCTTGCGCGCGTTGTTCGTGTGCAGCGTGCCGAAGACGAGCAGGCCGGTCTCCGCCGCGGTGAGCGCGAGCTGGATGGTCTCAAGGTCGCGCATTTCGCCGACTAGCACGATGTCGGCATCCTCGCGCAGCGATGCCTTCAGGCCCTGCGAAAATGTCGGCGTGTGCTCGGGCACTTCGCGCTGCGTGATGATGCTCTTCTTGTTCACATGCACGAACTCGATCGGCTCCTCGACGGTGATGATGTGGCGCGTCTGGTTTGTATTGATGTAGTCAATCAGCGCCGCGAGCGTCGTGGATTTCCCCGAGCCGGTCGGGCCGGTCACGAGCACCATTCCGCCGCGCAGATGCCCGAAGCTTTTCACGACTTCGGGAATACCGAGCTGTTCGAGCGTCATGATCTTCGTCGGGATGAGACGGAAGACGCAGCCGAGGCCGTTGCTCTGCTTGAGGTAATTGCAGCGGAAGCGCGAGTCCGCGTTCATCTCATAGGCGAAGTCGAGGTCTCCGGTGTCCATGTACCGCGCCCAGCGTTCCGGCCCGCAGATTTCGCTCATCATGTAGGCCATCTCCTCGCGCGTGAGCAGTTCCTCGCGGATCGGCTTCATCTCGCCGTGATGCCGGATCTTTGGGGGCGATCCCTCGGCAAGGTGGAGATCGGATGCGCCCGCCTGCACGAGGACTTCGAAGAACTGATCTATGTAAGCCATGGGAAGGAGTTGAGAGTTGAAAGTTGAGTGTTGAGAGAAAGATGAAAGTTGCGGAACGGATGTTGAGATTGGAGAGGCGGGATTTTCCTCATCTCAACCCTCAACTCTCAACTCAGGAGCGCCTGCCGCATGACGGCCTTCTGCTCGCAGCGCGCGTAGCATTCCTCCTTCGTGATCAGGCCTTCGTTGAAAAGTTCGAGCAGGGAATCATCCATGAGCCTCATGCCCATTTTGCCGCCGGTCTGCATCACGCCGGGGAGCATGAATGTCTTGCCGTCGCGGATGCACGCGGCGACGGCCTCGGTGCGCATCAGCACTTCGAGCGCGAGCACGCGACCCTTGCCGTCCGCGCGCGGGACAAGCTGCTGCGAGATGATGCCGCGAAGAGATTCGGCGACCATCACGCGGATCTGATCGCGCTGCTCCGTGGGGAAGACATCGAGCACGCGGTCCAGTGTGCGCGCGGCGCTGCCGGTGTGCAGCGTCGCGAGCACGAGATGGCCCGTCTCGGATGCGGTGATGGCGAGCTGGATCGTTTCGAGGTCGCGCATTTCACCGACCATGATCACGTCCGGGTCCTCACGCAGCGCGCCGCGGAGTGCGTGCGAAAATCCCTTCGTGTGCGTGTGGACTTCGCGCTGCGTGACGTGGCAGTTCTTGGACGGGATCACGTATTCGATCGGATCCTCCAGCGTGATGATGTGGTCGTGCCGCGTCTCGTTCACGTAGTCCACCATCGCGCTGAGCGTGGTGCTCTTTCCGGAGCCGACGGAGCCCGTCACGAGGATGAGGCCGTTCTGATATTGCGTGAGCATCTTCAGGCTGCTTGGCAGGCCGAGTTCGTCCATCGTCCGCAGCTTCGTGCTGATGATGCGGAAGACCATGTCGATCCCGAGCCGGTGGCGCACCACGGATGCGCGGAAACGCCCGATCGGGGTCGCGTAGGCAAAATCCACATCACCGCGCTCGTGCAGGAGCTTCTGCTGCGCCGCGTCGAGGAATCCCATCGCGAGGCGCTCGGTGTCCGCGGCGGTGAGCATCGGGGCGCTGGGCCAGATCGGCTCCATGATTCCGAAGCGCCGCCATGTGGGCTGGCAATTCACGGGGAGGTGGATGTCCGACGCGTCGGACTCCTGCCCTTCGCGGAGGTAGTCGTCCACATGATCGGGGATATGCGTCGGCATGTCGGAGACTACGGCCACGGCGGCGATGGGCATGGCGCTAGCGGGTTCCTGAGGGTGGTTCGGATCCATTTTGATTCGGGAAAAGCGGCGAGACAGCTAGAGGGCTTCGGATTGAAATCAATTTAAACCATGCATCACGGCCTCGGTGTGTCGTCGTGTTCTCCGGGTTTTCCCCGGCGCTGGAAGCGTCTCAGGATCTCGGCAAGGCCTCCGCCTGCGAGGTCGGAAAAAAAAGGACGTGCAAAATTCATCGCAAATTTTGCGGCGGAAAAGATCGCGCCAAGTTTTCCTGCCGCGCCGAGCACCTTGCCCGTCGTCTGTTCGACGAAGACCGTCTTTTTTCGCGACGGCAGCTTCGAGAGCACGAAGCCGAAAATCGCCGCGCCGCTGAGCCACGCGGGCTTGTGACGCTGGAAGTTTTCCTTCGCACGCGCCGTCACGTCGAGGCTGCGGCGCAGCGCCTCGCCGGTCGCGGACAGCCGTGCGCGCGCGGCCGCGAGTTCGGCTACGATTGCGAGTTTGTCGTGTTCTGCTGGTCCAGCCATTCCTGATCCTTCTTAAGCTCGGCGGTCGTGATGGGAAAGAGCGTTGTGCCGAGTCTTGATTTCAGCGCGAGCGCGAGCGCGATGACTCCTGCGAAATGCAGCGCAGCCATCACAAGCGCCGCCCACACCCAGCCATTCGTGCCGCCGAATGCCTTCGCGAGCAGGAACACCGCGGCGAGGCACGCGAAGAGCCAGCCGAACGCGCCGAGCACGATCGCGACACCGGCGATGATGAGCAGCTTGAAGCTGTGCGCCGCGGCCTCGCGGCCTTCGAGCGATGCGAGCCGCAGCCGCGCCGAGGCGTATTGCGCGCACGCGGCGAGAAATGTCCGCGCCCTGCCGACCACGCCCGCGGTCCCGTTCTCGGGCGATGGTTCCTTTTCAGGCATCAGCAAAAGGCATCAGGCACTAGCGCCGGAAGATCAGCCCGATCACAAACCCCACGCCGAGCGCTCCGAGGATGCTCTTGGTCGGATGCTCACGGACGTAATCCTCGATTTCCTTCTGCACGCCCTGCGCCTTTTCCTTCCACTCGCCGGCGATGCCGCCGGCGCGCTCGCGGAATTCGCGCGCAGCCTCCTCCGCCGCGTCCCGCATCTCGGTCGCAGCCGCGCGTGCGTGCGCCTTGGACGCCTCGAAATGATCCTGATTGCCGTTGGGTTGGGTGGTGTCGCTCATTGTTCGCGGAAGATGATTCGGGCTTTTGTGAGATCGTAGGGCGACATCTCCAGTTCGACTTTGTCACCCGGCACGATGCGTATGAAGTTCTTGCGCATCTTGCCAGAGATATGTGCGAGGAGGCTGTGGCCATTGGCCAGTTCGACGCGGAACATTGTGCCGGGGAGCACGTCCTTCACGGTGGCTTCGGTGCGGATGCAGTCTTCTTTGGACATGGAGCGCGCGTCACTTCTGCCTTTGTTCCCGGAAAAAATCAACTACGGAGTGCGTGGCCGACGGAAACGTGTTCCGGGCAACGGAGCGGGAGTGCCGCGGCTGTTCTTTTGGCGAAACCTCCAGTTTCCATTCCCCGGCCTTGAGCGGCGCCAGGGGCCTGTCCTTTTCGGAGCGGCCGTTCGAGGCCCATTCGGAAGTTTGAGGTGGGGAGTGTTCATGACTTTGGATCTTCGCCGTTTCGGGGCACGGGTTGTCAAATGATTGTGCAGGCGTTGCAAATTCCTTGGTCGTGCTGGCGACAACGCACGAACCATCTCTCACGGAGTGTCTTACGTGTGTATAGAAAATGTTCGACAATGAAATGAACGTTCAGATAGAAACTTGAGATAAGCGAATGGAAAATTCAGGCCTTGGTGGTGAGAATCACAATTCAGGGCCGATGGCTCGGAGTATTTGTCGTGCGGAACGGGCACTACATTTCGGCCTCGGCTCGGACGCCACAGGTTCCGGATTTTCCGTCAGTTCGGCCTTTGGCTCCGGTCGCTTATTCTCGAAATTTTCCATGCACATCCGCTGTCCTCATTGTTCGACCAATTATAGTTGGACCCGCCCGGCCTGTCCACGCTGTTGGCGACCCAACGGCCGCCGCCCCGCCATGCTCGCGTGGAAGCTCCTCATCGTCATCGCCTCGTGCGTGCTCATCGCATTCCTCGCCAAGGCAGTCATCACCGCGTCGGACGACTCATCCGCGGCACCAGGGTCGGGCTTCTGGCGCGATCTGTTCTCGCCGTCCACGCCCGCTCCGCAGCCCGGTCCTGTCTTCCGCGACGCGCGCTGACACGGCGAGAAGACTGCGCCTGTTTGATTTTGAGTCGGCGACGGCCAGCTTGACACGCTGCATCAGGCTCATACTGTGACAGCCCCTTTTCCCGTAACAGGCTTCCGCATGTGCGGGTGCCCGGGCGAAGGGGACAAATCGGCAACCGTGGTTTGAAACATACGTAATATCATGATCGAAATGAGAGAACTGCTCGCGAAGCATAAGGCGATTCGCGACTACAAAGAGGGAAGCATCGTCAAGGGAACCATCCTCGAAATCCGTCCGCGCGAAGTGCTCGTGGACATCGGCTACAAGAGCGAAGGCGCAATCGCCGCGCATGAGTTCGATGACATCGCGGACTTGGAAGTCGGCGACGAAGTCGAGGTGCTGATCTGCCGTCTGGAAAATGACGAGGGCATGGTGATCCTGTCCAAGGAACGCGCCGCCGCGAAACAGAATTGGGAGAAGATCGTGAAGGTCTTCGACGAGGGCGGGCTCATCAAGGGCAAGGTCAAGGCCGTGGTCAAAGGTGGCCTGCTCGTCAATGTCGGCGTCGAGGCATTCCTGCCCGGCTCGCAGATTGACGTCATTCCCCCGAAGGATCTCACACAATTTGTCGGCAACACTTACGACTTCAAAATCGTCAAGCTCAACGACGACCGTCGCAACGTGGTGCTCAGCCGCCGCGAAATCATCGAAGCCGAGCGCAGCGAGAAGCGCGGTTCATTCATGGCCAGCAAGAAGCCCGGCGACGTCGTCAAGGGCGTGGTCAAGAACATCACCGACTTCGGTGCGTTCGTGGACCTCGACGGCATGGACGGACTGCTGCACATCACGGACATCACCTGGGGCCGCCTGAACCACCCGAGCGAAGTGCTCAAGGTGGGCATGGAGCTCGATGTAGTGATTCTCGAAATCAACAAGGACAAGGAGCGCGTCTCGCTCGGTCTCAAGCAGAACCTCAAGAACCCTTGGGACAAGATCGAAGAGCGTTTCGCGGTCGGCGCGAAGGTCAAGGGCAAGGTCACAAACCTCATGCCCTACGGCGCATTTATCGAGCTCGAAGAGGGCGTCGAAGGCCTCATCCACGTCTCCGAACTCTCGTGGACCAAGCGCATCGCTCGCCCGAGCGACGTACTGGTGATGGGCCAGGAAATCGAGGCCATCGTGCTCGGCGTGAACAAGGACGAGCAGAAGATCTCGCTCGGCGTCCGCCAGCTCGACACGAACCCGTGGGACGAGATGGAGCACAAGTACCCGATCGGCAAGACCGTGAAGGGCACCGTGCGCAACATGACGGCCTATGGCGCATTCGTCGAACTCGAGGAAGGCGTGGACGGAATGGTCCACGTTTCCGACATGAGCTGGACCCGCAAGATCAATCACCCGTCCGAGATGCTCAAGAAGGGCGACGAGGTCGAGGCAGTCGTCATTGACATTGATAAGAATGCCCAGCGAATCAGCCTCGGCATGAAGCAGATGGAAGACGATCCGTGGAAGGACATCGAACAGCGCTTCAAGATCGGCGACAAGGTCAAGGGCAAGGTCGGCAAGATCGCGGCGTTCGGCGCATTCGTCGAACTCGACGGCGGCATTGATGGCCTCGTTCACATCTCGCAGATCAGCGAGGATCGCATCGAGAAGGTGAAGGACGTCCTCAAGGTCGGCCAGGAGCTCGAAGCCCGCGTCATCAAGGTGGACAAGGCCGAGCGTCGCATCGGTCTCTCCATCAAGGCCGCGAACTACAACGACGAAGACATGCGCAAGGAAGCCGCAGCCTTCGAGACCGCAATCAAGCCCGGCGAAGACCTCGTCGGACTCGACAAGGCATTCGCGACTGCGCTGGAGGACTACCGTCCCGGCGAGCCGAAGAAGAAGTAGTCCGGCACCAACGTCAAAAACTCACAACCGCGGATGCTGCGCTCGTGCGGCATCCGCGGTTTGTTTTTTGTGCGGCGAGGGCGCGCCTCTTCGTAGCCGCGCTTATGAAAGTGCGGGCTGATCTTCCGCGCGAAATGCAAAAGTGTGCCCGCGCTTTCGCAAGCGCGGCTACAAGGCATCTCGGAAAATCCCGCTTGCGGAACCGCGCGTCGCGACGATCATCCGCACCACTATGGACAAACCGAAAATCACTGCCTGGATGAAACCCCAATGCGGCTGGAGCAACGGCGTGCGCGCCGTCCTCCGCAAGTATGACCTGCCCTTCGAGGACAAGGATATCATCAACAATCCCGCGAACCGCTGGGAGATGGAGCAGAAGAGCGGCCAGTCGCTCCAGCCCACGCTGGAGATCAATGGCACGATGCTCGCGGACATTTCCGGCGAGGAGCTGGAAAAATGGCTCATCGCAAACAACCTCACGAATCCTAGCGATGCACCGGTGAACGTCCCGCTGAACAGCGCATGCACCGACGCGCAGCACGAGGCGATGCGCGCCGGTGCGCCGGTGTCTTTCAAGAACTGAGCGCGCTTCAAACACAGCACTTTTCAAAAGCCGCGCGGGTGAAAACTCGCGCGGCTTTTTGCTGTTTGATGAAACGTCGAACCGAAGAGAGGTGGAGGCGATGCCAACGCCGTCGGCGTTGCGGATCAGTTTTCGTCACACTCGCATCGTGCTGCGCGCTGAACGCCGTGCTCGCCAGCAGAACGGGAATCTGTTTTTCCATCGCGCGATGCCCCACATTGATTACGCCGCCGGACTGCTCTGGTACATCGTCTTTCTCTACTCCACCGTCTGCCACGAGGCGGCGCACGCGTGGGTCGCTCTGAAGCTCGGCGACGACACGGCGTACCAGGGCGGGCAGGTCACGCTCGATCCGATCCCGCACATCCGCCGCGAGCCGTGGGGCATGGTGCTCGTTCCGCTCATCACATTTTACATGAACGCGCTGAATGGCGTGACGTGGATGATGGGCTGGGCAAGCGCGCCCTACGATCGCGAGTGGGCCGAACGGAAACCGCGCAGTGCGGCGTGGATGGCGATCGCCGGCCCCGTCGCGAATCTGCTGCTCGTGATCGTTGCTGCGATTTGTATCCGCATCGGTCTCGCGGCGGGATGGTTCACGCCGGGCAGCACGCGCTTTGCCGAGATCGTGAGGCCCGTGACGGAGGGCGGTGCGGCGCATTTTTTCACGATGCTCCTCGGCGTGGTCTTCTCGCTGAACGTGCTGCTGATGACGTTCAATCTCATCCCGCTGCCGCCATTCGACGGCGCGAGCGTGCCGCTGCTTTTTCTCCGCGGTGCGGCGGCAGCGTCGTGGCAGCAGCTCATGTGGAATCCCGCCGCGCAGCTCATGGGGTTTGTCGTCGCGTTTAAGGGATTCGGAGCCGTCTTCTATCCGATCCACACCTTCGCGCTGAACCTGCTCTACTTCGGTCGCGCGACGGCCGGGTGATGCGCGTGATTCGGAGCACGGCGGGCAGCGCCCTCTTAATCTAAATCCTAATCTTAATCCCCGGTCTCGCCGAACACGGAGGGGAGTAAGATTACGATTAGGATTGAGACTTTTGCTGCGCCTGCGTGCTTCTGCCCCGGAAAATTTCCGCGCTCCCGCATTCCGCGTTTCTCGTTCGCCTGCCTTTTTTCTTGCTTGGCCCACGCTTCCACGCGCCTGTTTTTACCCATTTCGCTTTTGTACTGGCCCCGACAGAAATTCAGTTTTGAACCGTCGCCGACAGGAAAGTTTTTTTGCAATCGCCGCGTGAAGTCTGCGCTGCGTATCGTGAGCGGGACTGCGCCGGACGTCCCATGAAAACAAGCTGCACACGCATTTTTGCCGCATCATCCGTCGCACTTGCCGTGTTCATCGCGGGAGGGATTCTCCGCGCGCAGAATCCGCGTGCTGCGAAGCCG
>Ga0315909_10000670_pt1 | contig 46052 bp, 32 predicted proteins | sample LakEriMetagenome_11_FD_203527 | JGI IMG/M metagenome (GOLD analysis project Ga0315909, IMG submission 203527) | Freshwater fungal communities from buoy surface, Lake Erie, Ohio, United States - Buoy 2 MA125 | ecosystem: Environmental > Aquatic > Freshwater > Lake | place: USA: Lake Erie, Ohio... | reverse complement strand
AACCTCAAGAGCGTCCGGGCCCACCTGCTCCGCGAGGAGTTCCAGCGGTTCTGGGGACACACGACCCCGGCATGGGCCGGGAAGTTCCTCGAGTCGTGGTGCACCCGCGCCCTCCGTAGTCGGCTTAAGCCGATGAAGAAAGTCGTCAGGAGCCTGCGGCGTCACCGGCCGCTGATCCTCAACTGGTTCCTCGCCTTGGGCGGCATCTCGGCAGGCGTCGTCGAAGGATTCAACGGCAAGGCGAAACTGACCACCAGAAAAGCGTATGGCTTCCGGACGCCGCAGGGCATAGAATTCGCGCTGTTTCATGTGATGGGGAACTTACCCGAGCCTGAATTCACCCACAGATTCTGCTGAGGAGGCCTTTTTTCTCGGTTTTCCGTATAACGGCGGCCATGCCAGCCCCGGAAACGACCAGTCACCGTCTCGTCCTGCCGGCCGATGCGAACCACCATGGCACGCTGTACGCCGGCAGCCTGCTGCGGTACGCGCTCGAGGCGGCCTACGCATCCGCCTGCCGTGGCGTGGGGACGGGGGCGAACCTGATGCTGCGGCGCGTGCTGTCGATGGAGTGCCGCCGGGCCGTGCCGGTGGGGGCGTTGGTGGAGATCCGGGGCGCGGTGCTGCAGGTGCGGCAGGGCTACCTGGTGGTGGGCGTGGTGGGAATGCCGCTGGCGGGCCAGACGCTGCCCTGGATGGACGGCTTGTTCGGCTTCGTGCAGGTGGACGCGACGGGCCTGCCGGTCGATTTGCCGCAGCCGATCGAGCCGGTCGCGGCGCCGCTCTGGCAGCCGCTCGTGGCGCGGCTGGAGAAGCTCGCCGACGTGCGTGGCGCGACGGCCGACTGGCTCTCGGCCGGCTTCGACCGCTGACGGCGATCACCGGCGCGCACGCAACTCGTGGACGCCCCGCCGGTCGGAGACATGCTCGTCGCCGGGGGACTTTGCCGGCGTCGCCTCCTGCGGGATGGTTCGTCTTGCGGTGCATGCAAAGCACCCCGGACTCCTGCGCGTGCCTCCGACCGGCGGCGTACATTCGTGTAGCACCATCGCCCGGCAGGAAGCCATGCGACCGGTGGGCTCGCGCTACCGCACGCAGACCCGCGGCTTCCTGCCGCGGTCTGCTTCGCGAGCCTCCGCTCGCTCTCGAAAGGCCGCCCTCCAGGCGGCCAGGTGGGCTCGCCCAACCGCACGCAGACCCGCGGCTTCCTGCCGCGGTCTGCGTGGCGAGCCTCCGCTCGCTCTCGAAAGGCCGCCCTCCAGGCGGCCAGGTGGGCTCGCCCTACCGCACGCAGACCCGCGGCTTCCTGCCGCGGTCTGCTTGGCGAGCCTCCGCTCGCTCTCGAAAGGCCGCCCTCCAGGCGGCCAGGTGGGCTCGCCCTACCGCACGCAGACCCGCGGCTTCCTGCCGCGGTCTGCTTGGCGAGCCTCCGCTCGCTCTCGAAAGGCCGCCCTCCAGGCGGCCAGGTGGGCTCGCCCAACTGAACGCAGACCCGCGGCTTCCTGCCGCGGTCTGCTTCGCGAGCCTCCGCTCGCTCTCGAAAGGCCGCCCTCCAGGCGGCCAGGTGGGCTCGCCCTACCGCACGCAGCGGGCGAAGCCCGCGCCGCGTGCCTCGCGCACGCCGCCGCGGAGCGGCGGCCACGGTCGCCTGGAGGGCGACCGCCCGCCCGGCGTGGTGAACCTCGGCTTCACCACCGCCGGGCCAAGGCTGCGAAGGCCATGGATGGCTTCGCAGCCGTACAATCAGTAATTCACTTCGATTCCGAAGTCGACGCCGTTGACGAACATGTAGCCCAGGTCGTTACCCGCCCGCGGCCCGACGCTGTTGTAGACCCGGACCTGGTTGTTGCCCGTCCCCACCGGGTTGACCGGCGGCGGCGTCCACGTGTTGGTCGTCTGGTCGACGAACTGGGGATTGTCGGGGCTGACCGGCTGGTTCGGGTTGTACTGCGGGTTGGGGATCGTGATCGTCGTCGGCGGGCCGTTCTGCGTCGCCACCAGCACCTGCTTCTGGTCAGCCTTGAACTCCGTGTTGGTGCTGGCCCGCGTGATGCCGGCCAGCCACATGCCGGTGTAGCCGACATTCAGCGAGATCGCCTGGCTCACCCGGTAGCGGCCGCGGAGCCGCCACTCGCCGAGCGGGCTGAAGACGAAGTTGTGCTCGGCAGCGTTCGTGGCGTTCGTCTGGCCGACGCCGTAGATTTGCACGAACAGTGGCGGCGGTCCAACGCCGACGTTCTGCGTGGTGTTCGTGTTGCCGCCGGTGGTCGAACTGTTGGCGAACGTGTAAGTGCTGCGGAAATAGTCGGCCCCCAGGGCGGCCGGGAAGTTCGATCCGCGGTACAGCGTGTTCTGCCAGTTCATGCCGGCCACGAACCGGAGGTCGGTCTCGATCGTCCAGCGGCCACGCTCGACCTGGTAGTTGAGGCCGAACTCCGGCCCCACGATGTTGTTGTAGGCGGACGTGTCCCAGCCGCCGTTCTGCAGCGGGCAGAAATCCCCCTGCGGGCAGCCGTTGACGAAGCTCTCCTGCTGGCTCGTATAGGTGATGCTGTAGCGGTCGGCGACCGACATCCACTTCGGCCCGAGCGAGAATCGGAGCAGATTGAGCTGGCCCGAGCCCGGCGCAGAGAGGTTCCGACGCACGATCCAGGAGAAGCCGCCGCTCTGCAGTTCGGTGAGGTTCCGCTGCGTCAGGTTCTGGTGAATGATGTGGTCCGGCGGCGGGCTGGTCGAGGTGATCGTGGTGACCACGAGCGGATTGCCGCCGATAAAACCTCCACCGGCAGCGACCTGCTGGGAGAACGTCGTCACCGGTGAGTTGACGGCGAACGAATTGGTCGTCTGAAAGTCCTGCGCCTGGAGGCCGGAGTTGTAGTAGTTGAACATCATCCCGAAGTCGTCGTACAGCCAGCCCCCCTCGAAGCGGTTGCCCCACGACATGTTGGTCCGCATCCAGTTGGTGTTGAGGTCGAGCCGCAGCGGATCGGACCCGAAGATGAACAGGCCGGACGACGGGTAGCCGGCCGAGATCAGGTTGTTGTTCTGCTGGGCCACGGCGAACGGCGACAGCGGCTGCACCGGGATGAAGAAGTCGTTGAGGATCGGCCGCGACTGGGCGGGCGTGAGCCCCCAGTAGGTGCGGTCGTACGTGAAGAAGATGCCCTCGCGCGGATCGGGCCGGACGGCGTAGTCCTGCAGATCCGGCGGGGCGAAGAGCTGGAAATCGTGGAAGTCTGTGTTCGGCAGGAGCGGCATCCAGTTCTGGCCGGCATGGGCGGGCGAACCCGCCGTCCACGTCGCTGCAGCGGCGAGGATCAGGCCCAGAAGACGCCGGAATCGCTGTGTCGTAGCCATCGCGTGTGTGTCCTGTGCTGCAGGATCGATGCCTCCGCCGATGCGGATCGCTCTCGTGGTATCGGTCGCACGGGTCGTCCGGATTGACGAAACCTGGCAGACTCTGCGGGTTTCGCGGGCGGACGTCGGCCGCGGGGCGAAACCTGGCCGGACTGGCGAATTCGGGTATTCTGCCGGCGGGGCCGTGACAAAAGCCCGGAAATCGCACCTGACGTGGAGGAGTGCCGATGCCTCGTCTGTCCGTTTGCCATCTTGCCCTGCTTGCCATTCTCGGGCCGGCCGTTGGTGTCGTTCTGGCTGACGAGATCCGATCGCCGCCGCACGGCCGCCTACCGGGTCGACCCGGCCTCGAGCACCAAGGCGGCGAAGAACAGGACGGGGTCGAATTCCTGCGGGTCGTGCGGGATGACGCAGACCGACCGCGGTCGCTCGACACGGCGATCGTCCCCTACGTGCAGCCGGCCGATTCGGACCGCAGGGGACCGCTGCAGGTCGATCTCGTGGCCGCCGTCCACATCGGCAGCGCGGACTACTACGACCGGCTCGACGAGGCCTTCGCCGGCTACGACGCCGTGCTCTACGAACTGGTCGCCCCGCCGCAGGCCCGGGTGCCGCAGCCAGGGAAGCCGCCGGCCGGTGCCATCGGATCGGCCCAGTTGGGCATGACCCGGCTGCTCGGACTCGAATTCCAACTCGACAAGATCGACTACCAGGCCGGCAATTTCGTCCATGCCGACCTGTCGCCCCGGGAATTCCAGGCGGCGATGGAGAAACGCAGCGAGACGTTCTGGACGATGTTCAACCGGCTCATGAAGGAGGCCGCCGCCCGCGAGGCCCGCGGCGAAAAGCCGGCCGGAGGTGACGTCGGGATCGGTGACGTGATGGGCATGCTGTTCGCTTCCGCTCCCGCCCGCCAGGTGCGCTTGCGCCGGCTCATGGCCGAGCAGTTCACCAACATGGACCTGATGACCGAAACGCTCGGGGGGGAAGAAGGCTCGGCGATCATCACCGACCGCAACAAGGCAGCCCTCGCCGTGCTGCGCAAGGAGATCGCCAAAGGCCGGCGTCGGATCGCCATTTTCTACGGTGCCGCCCACATGGACGACTTCGACCGGCGGCTCCAGGAGGACTTCGCCCTTCAGCCGCGGCCGCGGGAGACGGTTTGGTTGGAGGCGTGGGGGCTGCGCGATCCGGAACCGAGCGGAAAGAAGCCTGCGCCGGCGGCGGCCGGACGGGAGTGAAGTCCCCGCAGTTGCACGTGGGCCGGTTCGAGGCCGCGTGCGAGGGGACCGCCCGCAGTCTGCCAGGCCGCCTCCCAGGCATCGGACAGGCAGCGGGTTTCCTGGAAAACGGCGTCGTAGCCCAGCGATTCGACCGCCTCCCCGACCGGGTCGAACTCGAGGTCGCCGCGGTAGCCGTGTGCCACCAGTGCGGCCACGAGCGGTTCCAGCGGCAGCGTTCCGCGGCCGGCCGGAAGCCGGTCCTGGTCGGGGGCCGGGAGTCCCTGCCGGTCGGCGACCTGCACCAACGCCGCGACGGCCGCCAGCCGGGAGAGATTGTCGCTGATGCAGACGTCGTCCGCGAACTGCCACAGGTCGAGGGCGAGCCGCACCGCGGGATCGCCGTAGTCCTCGACCAGATCGATCGCCCGCGCCAAACGATCGAGGAAACTGCAGCCGGGGGCGGTGTCGGGATGGATCGGCCGCAGGGCGAGGACGACACCGGTGTCCCGGGCCCGCGGCACGAGCCGATCGAGCGCGTCGTGGAGCAGCCGCGTGGCATGGGCCAGCGTGTGACCCCCACGGCAGCCGCTGTGCACGACGAGAACGGGAGCTCCGAGCAGGGCCGCGGCGTCGATCGCCTCCAGCCCGTCGGCCACGCTCTCGGCGAACGAGCGGCCGTCACCACCGGTGAAGCCGCCCGTCCATTGCAGGCTCGACACCCGGACGCCGGCGCAGGCGAGGCGTGCGGCGACGTTCCCCAGCCCCGGGTCGGAGAGCTTCGGCCGCCAGAGGGAGATGGCATCGAACCCGGCGGCGACGATTCGCTCGAGTTCCTGCCCCAGATCCCAGCGCGGGGTCGTCAATTGGCTGACGGCGACGTCGATCATGATCGGCACACTCTTCCATCGTCACGACGCCGCGATCCGTTCCGCAGCGTGAGGAACCCGCCTGGGGGCGAAAGTATGGACGTCCCGCGCGCGGACTGTCCAGAGAGCATCACGAAGCCGCGCCGCAACGGGCCGAAAGGGCGTGGCGGGCGCCGACGTCGATGACAGCATGCCGCCCTCGTTTCGGGCTTGACATTTTGGACCATCGGGCTTTTCCGTGGGTCGGGGGTGTCCCTGCCGTGTCACCGGCCGCTCTCTGCGCGGCTCCGGCCCTCCGTTCACTGCATGTCCGCCGCGCTTCGGCATCCATGCCTGCGCTTGCTTCCACAGCCCGGCGACATGGCAGGAACACCCCCTTCTTGGCTCCTGACCCACAAAATTTCCCGGGAGGACCGACTTTTTTCGGGACTCATTTTGAGTCGGCGGAACGCCGCTCGCAGCCGAGGTCGATGCACACGAGCCGATCCTGACCGCGGATGTAACAGCGGCCGCGGGCGACTACCGGTGCGGCCCAGCACGGCGGCGTGAGCAGCTCCTTTCGGCCACCAGCGGCGTCGAGCCTGGCCCGCGACACCTCCGTGTACCGCGCGGGCGTCGCCTTGACGAGCGCGAGGTCGCCGAATTCGCCCAAAACGATCAGGTGCCCGTCGACGAGCGCCATGCTCGCTCGTCCGAAGCCCGCCTGGGCCCACGTGACGGTGCCGGTCTTCCACTCGACGCAGGCGACCACGGCATCGCCGGAATTGCGGCCGCTCACCCCGTAGACGTGCCCCTCGTGGAGCACCGGCGTCCCCCAGTGGGCCTTGAGCGCCTGCGCGGGCCGGGCCCGCGCGGGGTCCTGCCGCAGGGGCCGCGGGACGTCGCCCGCGAGGTCGAGAAGCACGCTGCCGGGGCCGTAGCACTCGGTCAGGAGCACCTCGTCGCCGCGAGCGACCGGGCTGGCGCAGACCGCACTGAAGACGTCGTCGGCCCGCCAGCGAAACCGCCCCGCGATTTCGCCCGTGGCCGGATCGACCACGAGGAAGTCGTCACGCATCCAGGCGAGCACCCGCTGCCGTCCGGCGATTGTGGCGAGCACCGGGGCACTGTAACTGGCGAGCTGGTCGGAACATCGCCACCGCTCCCTGCCGGTGGCGAGATCGAAGGCCACGAGGCCGCTGTCGAGCCCCTTGACGAGATCGAGCCGCTGCGGCGCCGGCGGAGCCGTCCCCTTGCGGCTGCCTCCGATCTGCGCGATCACGACCGGGCCGCCGTCGACGTCGACGACGAGCGGCGCGGCGCCGACGCCGAAAAAGTTCTGCACGACGTGGTAGTCGGCCGCCGTGTCGACCCGCCAGACGCTGCTCCCGTCGGCGAGCGACCGGCACTCGAGCCGGCCCTCCGGACCGAACGTGATGACGCGGTCGCCGGCGATGACCGGTGCCGCCCGCGGTCCACCGTCATAGCCCCACATGTCGGTGTAGCCGCTGGCGTGGCGGTCTTCCCAGAGTTTCTCCCCCGTGTCGGCCCGCAGGCACCGCAGGCGGACGTGCCGGCCGATGCGGTCAAAGGCGAGCACCCGGCCCAGCGCCACCGCCGGGGCGCAGTAGCCCTCCCCCATCTCGCAGTGCCACTCGACACGCGGCCCGGCGGCCGGCCAGGGCGCGGCGATGCCGCGGGCGGCACTGCGGCCGTTTCCGCTCGGCCCGAGAAATGCTCCCCAGTCCTCGCCAGCGGCGGCGTCGAGGTCGGGCACGTCGCGGGAGGCCGCCGCGGGCAGTGGTCCGGGAGGCCGCGGATGCGGCTGCCCTGCCCGCGCCGGCGGCAGGCCAACCGCCGGCGACACGACCAAGACCGCGATCGGCAGAAGACGACACCAGCGGGTCATGACGGGCTCCCTGGCTTCGGCGGGTGTGATGGGGCGCGTGCCGACACCGCCCTGGCCGACAGGATACAGTGACGGCGGATCGCTCCGGGTGCCGGAGGGCAGACAGATGGCGAAGTCGCGCGGAATTCGGGTCGGCGATGCGGTTCGGGAGGTCGTCATCCCTGCAGACGCCCTGGAATGGCAGTTCGTCCGCTCCAGCGGCCCGGGCGGGCAGCACGTCAATCGCACCAGCAGCAAGGCGATCCTGCGGTTCGACGCGGCCCGCTCGCCGCACCTGCCCGACGACGTGCGCCGCAGGCTGCTGGCCCGCGAACGTTCCCGACTGACCGATGAAGGCTGGCTGATCATCGTCAGCCAGGCGCACCGCGAGCAGCCGCGCAACGCCGCCGACTGCCTCGCCAAACTGTCGCAGATGATCGAGCGGGCGCTCGTGCCGCCGAAAACCAGACGACGGACGAAAACGCCCCGGGCGGCCGTGGCCCGCAGGCTGGAGGCGAAGCAGCGGCGTTCCCGGACCAAGCACTTGCGATCCCGCCCCGAGGTCCGACGCGGCGGGTATAATCGCCGTGCACGGGCGGCATCGCCCGCACCCAGCCGGAGCAAGGACTGATCCATGGCGTCGCCCCGCGACCTCGATTCACTGCTGAAGAAGTGGGATTTCCGCCCGGGCGAGGTGATTGCGAGGCTGATCAAGGCCCGCAATGGCCGCGAGGTTTTGCAGATGCGGGTCGACATGGGGGTGCTCCAGATGGAGACCGACCTGCGGCCCGACGGCCTCCGCCCCAACGGGGCCGAGACGTACTACGACTACCTCGTCGGGGAGGTGATCCGCGAGGGGGACGCGTTTCGGCTGTCTCAGGAGCAGTGTGCCGAGGCCGATCGTGAATTCGTCCAGTTCTACCATCGGCGGCTCTGCTGGCTGTCGCTCAGGGAGTACCGGCGGGCGGCCCGCGATGCGGACCACAGCCTGGCGTTCATGGACTTCGTCCGCGAGCATTCGCCCAACGAGGAATGGACGATATCGCATGAGCAATACCGGCCGTTCGTGCTCTTCCACCGGGTGCAGGCCGGCGCGTTGGCTGCCCTGGAGGAACGCGGTCCGGAGGCGGCTATCGCCGAGCTCAACGCTGGCCTCGGTCGGTTCCGCGATCTGTTCGCCCGCTACGACGCGGAGGAGCAGTTCGAGGAGGACGACCTCGTCCGCCGCCTGCGGGAGATGCGGGAGAGCCTGCGCCGCCGTTACGAGGTGGGTTCCACGCTCGACGAGCAACTCGCGGAGGCGGTGCGGAGCGAGAATTACGAACTGGCCGCCCGGCTCCGGGACCAGATTCGCGCCGGGCTTCGCGGCCGCCGCGGTGCCGAGGGCACGGCAGTGAAGGCCGAACCGTCGGCGTCCGAGCGGGGTGGCGTGGAGGATGCCCCCGGTCAGGCAGGTTGAAAAATTTCCAACTTGCATCGCCGCCAGGTCTTCCCAACCTGCCGGCGCCCGTGTTTGCCCGCGCGGCTTGCGTCACAATGGAGCGGTCAGGTGGACTGCAGAGCGGCCCGGGGGCGGTTTCGCGGCCGGCACGGCATGTGCTTGTCGAGGGAGGAAGGTTTGATCCAGTCATCGGAAACCAACCTGTCGGAGACCGAGCCATGCCCGCCCTGCCTTCAAAAGCCTGCAGTCGGACCGCGTTGATCGGATCGCGTCATGTCGCGAAAGTGGGTGACGAGTCGTGCCCTGTCAGGGCTGTGACGGTGTGGTCGATGGAGGAGGTTTTGGGTCTGGAGGTCGAGTCGGTATTGATGGCTGCGATCGAGGATGGGGACGACGTGGGTCGGGTGGTGATCGAGGGGCGTGATCAGCGCGGCGAAGCGCTTGTCGCCGACCTGCTCGAATCGCGGATGATCGTCCCGCTCCGGCCGCGGAGACGTCGCGATCGCGCGGTGAGTTCGCGGGCGCATTTTTATGCCGGCAACGAGGACTGACGAAAACGCAAAACAGGAGCCGGGCTTCGCCCGGCGACCGTAAGCCGGAGACGACGCCGGGTCGGCGGCGACGGCGCGATGGCCAGCGCGGTGAGTTCGCGGGCGCATTTTTATGCCGGCAACGAGGACTGACGAAAACGCAAAACAGGAGCCGGGCTTCGCACGGCGACCGTAAGCCGGAGACGACGCCGGGTCGGCGGCGACGGCGCGATGGCCAGCGCGGTGAGTTCGCGGGCGCATTTTTATGCCGGCAACGAGGACTGACGGAAACGCAAAACAGGAGCCGGGCTTCGCACGGCGACCGTAAGCCGGAGACGACGCCGGGTCGGCGGCGACGGCGCGATGACCAGCGCGGTGAGTTCGCGGGCGCATTTTTATGCCGGCAACGAGGACTGACGAAAACGCAAAACAGGAGCCGGGCTTCGCACGGCGAACGTGCTACACTCGGCGCTCGTCGTCATCGCAGCAACGACCCGGATCCGCGCCCATGAACGGCTCAGTGCCCCTGCTCGATCTCGACGACTGCCGGACGCGGCAGTCGCGGCTGCGTCACTGGATGGCACACGAGCGGGTGGACGTCGCGCTCTTCGTGGCGGCCGAACACATCCAATACTTCACCGGCCACCGCTGGGACGGCCGGTTCGCACCGCTGGCGGCAATCCGGGCCGACGGTCCGTCGCTGCTCGTCTGCCCCGACAAACCGGTTGAGCAGGCCGCGACGACGGACGTGCGCACCTACGAGGCGAAGTGGCGGTCGACGCTCCGCAACGATCAGCGACAGGTTGCGGCACGGGTGCTCGGCGACTGGCTGCGTGGGATGGGCTCCATCGGTCGGGCGGCGGTCGAGTTCTCCACCTGCCCGCCGCACGTGGGCGGCCTGCTCGGCTCCGCGGGTATCGTCGATCTCGAGCCCGAGTTGCTGCGGATGCGCCGGCGCAAGGATTCCGACGAACTCGGGCTGCTAAGGCGTGCGATCGCGGCGACGGGGGCGATGTACGAGACCGCCCGCGGCATGATCCGGCCCGGAGTCGACGAACTGGAAGTCTTTTCCGCGCTCCAGGCGGCCGCAGTGGCGTCGTGCGGCGAGATGTTGACCGGCACAGGCAACGACTATGCCTGCGGTGCCCGGGGAGGGCCACCGCGAAACCGTCCCTGCGCGGCCGGTGATCTGTTCATTCTCGACCTCGGCCCCGCCTATCGGGGCTACTTCGCCGACACGTCGCGGACGCTCGCCGTGGACGGCCGGCCGACCGACGCGCAACTCCAGGCCTGTGAACGGGTCTGTGCGGCGCTCGCGCTCGTCGAGCGGCTCGCCCGCCCCGGCGTCCGTTGTCGCGACATCTACGCCGCGGTCCAGGCCTGGCTCGCCGACGCCGCGGTGGGAACCTGGTCAAGCCATCTCGGCCACGGCATCGGCCTGTCGGTGCATGAGACGCCGCGCCTCAACCCGCACTGGGACGACGTGCTCGAAGCGGGTGACGTGATCGCGGTGGAGCCGGCGCTCTACGACCCGGCCCTGCGGATCGGCATGCGGATCGAGAACGATTACCTCGTCACCGACTCCGGCCTGGAGCTCCTCAGCCCGTTCCCGATCGGACTCGTGTAGGTCGTCGTGACGGCGCAAGACGTCCCGGCGTCTGTGCCGGCCGGCTTCCTGCCGGGCGAGTGTGGGACTGCGCGAAACGAGGAGCCGGTCGGAGGCACGCGCAGGAGTCCGGGGTGCTTTGCCTGCACCGACAGACGAACCATGCCGCACGTGGACGCATCGGCAAAGTCCACCGGCGACGAGCATGCCTCCGACCGGCGCGGCCCCGAAACGGCGTGCAGCACGGCCGGCGACCGGCTCTTTGGCAGGGAGGCGGGCCGTCGCGTACATTCTCGCCATTCCAGCCCCGGAGCATCGCATGTCCACCGCCGCCCCTGTTGCCTCAGCCACTTCCGCCGCGTCGCCGGCCCGCCCCACGGCTCCGCTCGCTTTCCCCAGCCGCTGGCACACGCTCGCAGACCGCGTGCTCGGCGGCGGTGCGATCACCCGGGACGAGGCGCGGGCCGTCCTCGCTGCGCCGGACGTCGAATTGCTCGACCTTCTGGCCGCGGCCTACCGCGTCCGGCACCGGCATTTCGGCAACACGGTGCAGTTGTTCTTCCTCATGAACGCCAAGAGCGGCCTCTGCCCGGAGGACTGCGGCTACTGCTCGCAGTCGAAGGTCTCCGAGGCGGAAATCCCCCGGTACAACCTGCTTTCGGCTCCGAAACTCCTCGAGGCGGCCCGGCTGGCGGCGGAGCGGCAGTCGAAGACGTTCTGCATCGTGATCTCGGCCCGCGGGCCGACGCAGCGCGAGATCGACTTCGTCTGCACGATCACACCGGAGATCAAGAGCCGCTACGGACTCAACGTCTGCGCCTGCCTCGGGCTCCTCAGCCCCGAGCAGGCGAAGCAACTGGCGGCGGCGGGCGTGGACAAGGTGAACCACAACCTGAACACGAGCGAGCGGCACTACGGCGAGGTCTGCTCGACGCACACCTACGCCGACCGGGTGGCGACGCTGGAGGCCTGCCGCACGGCCGGCCTGGCGCTGTGCAGCGGCGGAATCATGGGGATGGGAGAGACGCACGACGACCTCGTCGACATGGCGTTTGCCCTGCGCGAGATGCGAGTCGAGTCGATCCCGCTCAACTTTTTGAACGCCATCGACGGCACGCCACTGGAGGGCTCGAGCCGGCTGACGCCGCGGGACTGCCTCCGCGGCCTGGCCCTGATGCGCCTCACCAACCCCGCGTCCGAAATCCGCATCGCCGGCGGCCGCGAACTGCACCTCGGCAGCCTCCAGCCGCTCGGCCTGTACGCCGCCAACTCGATCTTCGTCGGCGACTACCTGACGACGAAGGGCCAGTTGCCGGAGGCCGACTACAAGATGATCGCGGAAATGGGGTTCGAGATCACCCGCGGCGCCGAGGCCGCCGAGCCGGTGCCCGTCGCGGAACGGGCCTGACCGCATCATTCCGGCCACCGCTGCCGGGCGCGGTGCCGCCGGTCGGAGGCATGCTCGTCGCCGCCCACAACGGCCCGCGTCGGGCGGAGCCCGACGGGTCGCCGACGCCGGGCGATCCGACGACAGCACCTCCTCACCCACCACGCCTCGGCGCACGCCGCGTCGGGCGGAGCCCGACGGGTCGCCGGGCTCCGCCCGGCGACCGTAAGCCGTCGCCGACGCCGGGCGATCCGACGACAGCGATTCCTCACCTCCCACGCCTCGGCGCACGCCGCGTCGGGCGGAGCCCGACGGGTCGCCGGGCTCCGCCCGGCGACCGTAAGCCGTCGCCGACGCCGGGACGGCGGCGACGGCGCGAAAGAAAGGATGCCCCGGCCTGGGCGAGCGAGGCGGAGTGCCCACCCAAGCCGTTGGGGCATCCTTCTGGACGTTGCTACTCGGTCCGCACCATGACGAAGCCGTGGTAGGCCTCGTTGCCATGCTCGCCGATGTCGAGGCCCTCGATCTCTTCCTGCGGGGAGACGCGGAGGCCGACGACCGCCTTGATGATCAGCCAGCAGATCGCCGACACCGGCACGACGTACGCCCCGACGGCCAGCACGCCGAGCAGTTGGATCCACAGCTGCTCGAAGCCGCCACCGTAGAACAGGCCCGCCTTCGGACCACCGACGGCCATCGTGCCGAACGGTCCCGCCGCAGTGGAACCGGAAAGGTCTTTCAGCGTGAACAAGCCGACGCAGAGGGTTCCAAAAATGCCGCACACGAGGTGCACGCTCGTCGCACCGACCGGATCGTCGACCCGCACCTTGTCGAAGAACAGCACCGAGAACACGACGAGCACGCCGGCGATCGCACCGATCAGGATCGACGCCGGGGCCGTCACGTAGGCGGCGCTCGCCGTGATCCCGACAAGCCCTGCCAGGCAGCCGTTGAGGGTCATGCCGATGTCGGGCTTGCCGAGCAGCAGCCAGGCCGTCAGCGTGGCCGTGAGCGTGGCCGCCGCGGCGGCGAAATTGGTGTTCACGGCCACCGACGCGGCCGCCGCTCCACCGTCACCCGCCACGCCCATCGTGCTCCCCGGATTGAACCCGAACCAGCCGAACCAGAGCACGAGGCAGCCGATGAAGGCCGCCGTCATGTTGTGTCCGGGAAGGGCCCGCGGCCTTCCATCGGGGCCATACTTGCCGATCCGCGGCCCGAGAATGATTGCTCCCGTGAGGGCCGCCCAGCCGCCCACGGAGTGGACCGCCGTGCAGCCGGCAAAGTCCCAGAAGCCCTTCTGACCGAGAAAGCCCGCGCCCCAGACCCAGTGACCGGTGACCGGGTAGATCGCCAGGGCCATGAGGAAGCTGAAGATGATGAACGAGTGGTACTTGATCCGCTCGGCGACCGCACCCGACACGATCGTGGCAGCCGTCCCGGCGAACACCAGCTGAAAGAAGAACTTCGCCCACAGCGGGACGCTCGTCCAACTGATGGCGCCGTAGACACCAGCATAGTCGGCGCCGATCGCCGGGCTGTTGTCCGCTCCTCCCACCATCCAGGCACCGGACTTCCCGATCCAGCCACCGGCGTCGGTGCCGAACATCAGGTCCCAGCCGACCAGCCAGAAGCCGATGACGGTCGCGGCGAAGACGACGAAGTTTTTCGACAGGATGTTGACGCAGTTCTTGGCCCGGGCAAAACCGGACTCGACGCAGCCAAAGCCCAGATTCATGAAGAATACGAGCATCCCGCAGACCAACACCCAGACGGTGTCCGCAGCCAGCCACAGACTTTTCACCATCTCCTCAGCGGAAGGCACGGCAATCACGGGCGCAGCGGGGGCCGGATCGGCGGCCGAGGCCGGGTCACTGGCTGCAGCAGTCGGTGCCGGCGTCGCCGTCTCATCCGCTGCATGGACCGCGGATGCGGCGCATGCCAACGCCGCAAAGACCGTCAGGGTCCGGCCCAACGCCGGGAGGAATCTCGACCACGCGGGCAGGGGCCCGCAGTCCCCGGACGGGGACCCAGCAAAAGAACGCATCATGCGACTCCAGAAGGAAGAAAAGAGCCGAACAGGACCGCCTCCGCAGCGGGTGCCCATCCGGGCGGCAGGAACTGCCTGCACACACCTTAAGAGATTGGGAGGGCAAAGTTCGTGCCACACACCTCCAGCCCCCCATCTCCCTGCCTCCACTCTCCTTCCCAGAGTCGCGCAATACCTATGATTTTCCACAGGTTTTCAGATTTTTGCGGTGTCTGAATTTCTTCGGTGCCCCTCCGAAATGGCGTTCGTCTAGGATCGGTCCGCACGGTTTGCATGCAGGTCGTGCACAGGAACAAGGCACGCGGTGCGAGCCGGTTGACCGCGCCGGTCCAGGACCTTTGAGTCATCATGAGCACGAGGGACCTCGCGATGACATGGCCATCCGCAGGCGGCGATATCGGGCCACTGGCCTGTCTGGGACGCAGCGACCTCGCGGCCCGACTTGCCAAACTCTTTTCGGCAGCGGTCGATCGGGTGGCCCCAGGAAGCGTTGCTGCAGGCGTGCATGCCTGGCCGCGCGGCGGCCGCGATGCCGCGGCGGTGCGGCTCGCCACCATCGATCCGGTCGCCTACGCCAGGTCGCGCAACCACGTCGCAGGGGCAGTGACCATGCTCTCGCCGTGGATCCGCCACGGGGTCCTCTCCCTCGCCGAGGTCCGCGACGCGGCGCTGACCCGGGTGAGCCGCGCGGAGCAGGCGGAAAAACTCGTCTCCGAACTTGGCTGGCGGGACTATTGGCGACAGGTTCACGCGGCCCTCGGCGACGGGATTTTCACCGGCATCGAGCCGCCGGCCGCGGCGTGGCGAAAACCGGCGATCGACTGCATGCCGGAGGACGTGCTCGCCTCCGGCACCGGCATGGCCTGCATCGACGCCTTCGTGCGCCGGCTCCACGACACCGGCTGGCTCCACAACCACGAGCGGATGTGGCTCGCCTCGTGGCTGGTGCACGTCCGCGGCGTCCACTGGCGGGCGGGAGCCGACTGGTTCCTGCGGCATCTTCTCGACGGCGATCCCGCCAGCAACCATTTGTCGTGGCAGTGGGTGGCCGGGACGTTCTCGGCTCGTCCCTACCTCTTCAATCGCGAAAACCTGGAGACGTTCACCAGCGGCATCCACTGCCGCGAATGCCCGCTCCTCGGCCGTTGTGATGTGGAGGGATCGTACGAGGACCTGGCGTCGCGGCTGTTCGACTCCGCGCCGCTCGGTCCGCGACCGTCACTGCGGCTGCGGCCCGCCCCCCCCTGGCGTCCTCTGAACGGCGTGGCCCGGCCGGATCGGCCACTCGTCTGGCTGACACTCGACTCCGCTGCCGCGACGAGCCCGGCGGCTCGCGCCTATCCCGCGGCGCCGAGGCTGTTCGTCATCGACCCGGCATGGCTCGACGAAGAACGCCCGTCGCTTGCCCGGCTCGTCTTCCTGTTCGAGTGCCTCGCCGACGTGCCGGGCATCGAGATTCGGGTCGGCCCGCCGGCCGAGATTCTCCGCGATCGGGCGGCCGCACTCGGCTGCGACGGTGTCGCGGTCGCCGACACGCCCTGCCCGCGCGTGCGGCGGACCGCCGACGCGGTCGCCGGCACCACACCGCTCGCCGTCTACGACTGGCCGGCATTCTGCGATCGCTCCCGGGTCAAGGATCTCGGCCGCTTCTCCCGCTACTGGCAGGCGGTCAGCCGGTCGGCGCTCGCCCCGACGCCGTCGTGAAACACGCGAACTGAAACCAGTCCCACGGGCTCCCGAGGGCGGGCGCGGTGCAACGCAGCTCGCGGCCGTCGATCGGGTGCGGAAAGCTGATCTCCGCCGCATGCAGGGCGAGCCGGCCACGTTCTTCGCGGGGGCCATACAGGCGGTCGCCGAGCAGCGGGCAGCCGAGCCAGGCGAGGTGAACCCGCAACTGGTGCGAGCGGCCGGTGAGCGGCTCGAGTTCCAGGAGCGAGCAGCCCTCCGCCGGCGTGCCGGCCAACCCCCGCTCGCGTTGCCACCATCGGGTCACCGCCCGTCGCCCGTGGACCACATCCACCCGCTGCCGCGGTGGACGATCAGGATCGGGGGCGAGGGGCTGGTGGATCTCCCCTGCGTCGATCGGTGGTGCCCCGCGCACTACGGCGACGTAGCGTTTTGCCACGAGTCCGTGTTCGAAGGCGCGTCCGAGGGCGGCCCGAGCCTCTGCCGAACGGGCGAGCACGAGCAGGCCCGAAGTGTCGCGGTCGAGGCGGTGCACGGCCTCGACCGTTCCGAAGAATGCCGCCAGCCGCTCCGCCACGCAGGGAGGATCGAGCGGTGTTCGGGCCGGCACGCTCGGCATTCCGGACGGTTTCTCGACGACGACGATCGCCTCGTCGCAGTGGACGATCCGCGGCGGATCGCACGCCGCCGTCACAGCAATCCCAGCATCACGGCCCAGCGGCAGAGCAGTTCCGCAGGCGGGCCCGCGTCGTCCGCGGGAACGACTCCCACCGCGTAGCCGGCCGCGGTGAGCCGCCGCTTGTCGGCTTCGACACGCAGGTGCCTGTCGGTGGTCCCCGCACCGGCGCCGAAAAGCACCCACTTCCAGCGGAGCGGATCGACCGGCTCGATCATCGCCTGTCGCGGCAGTGCCGCATCCAGCATGGCCACGCCGCGGGCCTGGGGCCCGAACCGCTCGGCGACCAGCCAGGCGAACGTGCCCCCCGCCTGACTGCCGGCGATCGCGATCCGCGACCGGTCGATCGGCCGCCGCGCGTCGAGTGCGAGCACGCCGCGGCCGATCGCGGCCAGGTCGGCCGGCCCCCAGCGTTGTGGATCGAGCGACCCGGGAAGCAGCACGGCGACGCCGTTCCCCGCCACCGCGGCCTTCCAGGGAGCAGCCGCCCCCTCGTCGAGCGGCCCGCGTGGCGGGCCGCAGTAGATCACCAGCGGCAGCGGCGCCACCCCACGGTCGGCTGGCAGCACGGCCAGCGGCCGCTGACGATCCTCGGCAACGTCGAGCGTCACGATCGTCGCCGCATCGACGCCGCCGCCGGGGCGTCCGCCGGCCCCACCCGCCCGCCGATCCTGAGGATTCAGAGCCGCCGCCAGCCCCACGGTCGGATCGAGCGGCGGCTCGGCCGTGACGACCTCGGCGGTCACGGCCTTGTCGGCGCGGAGGTACCCGATCGTGACGGGCTGTGTCGGCTCGATGCCGGCGAGGACGGCGACGAGGTCGGCCCTCGTCGTGATCGGCACCGCGGCATCGCCTCCGGCCGCGGCGACCGGGCGAATCGACGTGATGCGGTCACCCGCACGGATGCCTGCCTTGTCCGCCGGTCCACCGGCGAGCACACGATCGACGGCGAGTCCATGGACCGCAGGATCGTGCTCCTTCGCCACCGGCACGCCGGCAGGGGTCGTCAACGGCAGCACACCCACCATCGCACGCCTCCACGGCGGGAGCCGATCCGCGAGGACGATCCGAACGGTGAGCCGTTCCCCGCCGCCCTTCGCTGGGCGCTCGACCATCACGTCGACCTCGTCCCCGGCATACCGCGGCCCGAGCTGATGGCGGGCATCGGCGATCCGCCCGATCGGGCGGCCGGCGACCTCGACGATCCGATCGCCGGCCCGCAGACCCGCCAGCGCCGCGGGAGAACCGCTGCGGCAGGAACCGATCAGCGGCGGTCCGTTGATCAGGTCGGTGCCGTGCCACGTGATGCCGAGGATTCCAGGCACGAGCGTCGCTCCCTCCTTGAGCCGGGGCAGCACGCGCAGCACGTCTTCCAGCGGCACCGCGAAGCCGATGCCGGAATCGTAGAGTTCCGTGCCCTGGTTCATGCCGGCGGTGTCGGCGGGCAACGGCGCGAGCAGGCCGATCACCCGGCCCTCGATGTCGACGAGCGGCCCGCCGTAGTTGGCGGGCGACACGGCGGCATCGGTCTGCACCGCCCGTCCCCAGCAGCGGTCGGTCGCCGATACGATTCCCACCGACACGCCGGGCCCCGCCTGGTTCCAGCCGCGGCCGACGGCGATCGCCCACTGCCCCGGCTCGAGTTCACGCCGCGGCGCCGGTTTCGGCACCGGCACGGCGTCGATCCGCGGTGTCTGGAGGAGCGCCAGCGCGCGGGCACGATCCCGCCCCACGACCCGGCCCACGCCGCGCGTGGAGTCGGGCCTCACCACGACCACCCGCTCGACGCCATCGGGCACCGCGAGCGTGGTGGTCACGATCCACGACCGGTCCGCGGTCGCATCGTCGTCGATCACGAGGCCTGTCGACGGCCCTGTCGAGGGGCCGCCTTCGGCGTCCCCCGCCACCGCGACGGCCGACGTGCCCGGCTCGAGACGGACGACGGCCCCGGCCACCCGCGCGACCGCCGCGCGGAATGCATCCTCCTCCGCACGCGTCGGCTCATCCGTCCGGCCGCTGCCGGCCGCACCGGCCGCGAGCATCGCGAGCACGACGACGCCTGGCGACGTGCGAACGCCGTGGCGACGCGCCGCAGGCCGGCACAGCGGACCGCACGGCTCCGTCATCGTCGCCCCTCGGCTCGTGGAAGCGGCCCCAGATCGCAGGCGACCGCCTCATCCCCGCGGACGACGGTGACCGTGACGGGATCCCCCGGAGCCAGGCCGCCGAGCGCCCGGCGGACGGCGGCCCGCGACGTGACGGTCCGACCGTTGACCGCGATCACGAGGTCGTCGGGGCGCAGTCCGCCCCGCGCCGCGGCCGACTCCCCGACGACCGACTCCACGAACGGCGGCGTGCCGTCGAGCAGGTCGGGCACGAGCACAATGCCGAACGCCCGCGGGTCGAATTCCGGACCTCGGGCCGCGGCCACTGGCGGCGGCCCGCCGGCCTCGATCACCTTGCACCCGTCGACGATCTCATCCGCGGGGAGCGCATGGTTCAGCCACAGTCCGGTCGCCGCCGACCGCAGTTCCTTGCCCAGCATGCCGAGCAACCGCCCCTCCGCATCGACCACGGCCCCGCCGGCGGAGCCCGGGTTGTTGGTCGTGAAATCGAGGACGTAGGCGTCTCCCTTGTAAAGCGACTCTGCCGCGCCGCGCCGGGCTTCCAGCGGCACGAGTGCCGCGATCACGCCGCGCTGCACGCTCACCCGCTCGTCACCGACCGCGACGCCGAAGAGATTCGCCAGCGCCATGACCCGGGTGCCGGCCGCCACCCGCGGGTCCGCGGCGAGCGCGAAGCAGGGTAGCCCTTCGGCATCGATCGAGAGCACCGCCAGATCGCGGCCGGGATCGATGCCGACGACCGTGGCGGCGAACCGCCGGCCGTCGTCGAGCACGCAATCGATCGCGGGAGAGTCGAGGACCGTGCTCGCCACGGTCACGATCCGGCCCGCGGGCGAGACGAGAAGCCCGGACTGGTACGCCTCGAGCCCGCGCACGCCACCGGCGCCGTAAATCTTCACCACCTTACGGGCCGCGCCGGCGATCGTCTGACGCGGAGAATCGGTCGCTGCGGCCGCCCCGGCACACGCGACCGCCACCAGCGACACCACGGCTCCGCGCAGGGTCATCGTGTCTCCTCCGCGGCCTGCGGCATCACCGTGAGCGTCTCGAACGGCTCCGTGCCCACGCGGACGTCGACCACGAGGTCGCCAGCGGCGTTTCGGCCGAACCGCAATTCGCAGGGATCGGCGTCAGGCGTGGTCCAGAGGTCGATTCCGGTCAGCGTCCCGTCGCTGGCGACGAAGAACCGGGCTTCGACGCCGGCGACCGCCGACTCGAGCACGTCGACAAGTTCCGGCAGGGCGAAGGCCGCGAGTGCCCGCGGATCGCGGGGCGCGGTTCCCTGGTAGGTCGTCCGGCCGAGCGCCACCGGCCCCTCGCGGACGAGCCGCCGACAGAGAACGAGCGCGGCGAGGAGTCCGCCGCTTCCCGGAGGTGCGGGGCTCTTGTCGAGTTCGCCACGCGGATCGATCCGCGACACTCCGGTCGGGAGTTCGATCGTCGCGGCGTCGTCGCCGATGACGATGCGGAAGTTGCCACCGCGGGCCGTCCGCCCCGCGAGCGTCCAGGCGGCCGCAGCGGCGGCAGGCCCGCGTCCCATGACGGCCGTGGCGACTCGATCCCGCTCGACGACGTTGAAGTGGTAGTTGGCATAGCCGCGGCGCGACTCGTAGCGGCCCCGGACGGCGGCGGGCAAGTCGCCGACGGGGCGGTCCGCAGCCGGCCCCCGCTTTGCCTCCGGCTCGGCCGGGGGCGGACCGCCGCGGGCGGGCTGCTCCTCGCCGGCGACCACCGCGGCCAGTTCGGCGGCCGTGTGCACGCCCGTCAGCCGGACCATCTTTTCCTCGCGCCGCCCCCCGCGCCGAATGACGATCGGCACCTGCCAGCCCGCGGGAAGCGTGCCGAGGATGTTCTTGAAGGCGTTGACGGTCCGCACCGGCCGGCCGGCGAGCGACACCACCTCGTCGTCGTGACGGATGCCGCGCCGCCAGGCGTCCGATGATTCGAGGATGTCGGAAATGAACACCGACCCGTCGGCGGCGGAGGCGACCACCGCACCGAGCGTGGCATGATCGACGATCCGTCCGCCCCGCAGCGCACCGAGGAAGTTCCGCACCTGGTTGGCCGAGATCGCGTAACCGACGCCGACGTTCACCCGGCCGCGCTTGTCGAACGACGCCCGGCCGTTGACGCCGATCAGCCTGCCGGAGGCGTCGAACAGGCCGCCCCCGGAGTTGCCGGGGTTGATCGCCGCGTCGACCTGGATGCAGTCGGCGTATTCGAGGATCGTGCCGCTGGGAAACTGGTAGCGATGGACGCCCGACACGATTCCCGCGCTGATCGACGGCCGCAGGTCGGTCGCCAGCAGAAACGGATTGCCCGCCGCGAAGCACGGATCACCCGGCTCGACGAGATCACTGTCGGCGAGCGGCACGTGGGGAAAGTCGTCGCGGCCGAGAAGCTTGACAAGGGCGACGTCGCCGGTCGGATCGATGCCGACGATGACGGCGTCATAGAGCCGACCATCCGCAAGGCCGCACGTCATCGCCACGCCCGCCGGCTGGGTGACGTGAAAGTTCGAGACCGCGTACCCGGCGGGATCGACGAGCACGCCCGAACCGCCGCCGGCACCGCCCGCGAAGATCGAGACCGCCGCCGGCGCGGCCCGGCGGATCGCCTCGATCCGCCCACGCTCCGCCCCCCGCACGGCGGCGGAAACATCAGCCGCGACGGCCCCCGGGACAGGCCAGGAAAGCACCAGCACCAGCACCAGACCCGAGACCGCCAGCACCGACCGGACCGACGGCATTCCCACCCGCGCCGGAAGTTCTTCCTTCCGCCGGCCGCGGAGCACGGCCCTCACCTGCACGGACTGTGGCAACGTGCGCATCGACGGGGCTTCACTTCTCGAAGACCGGGTCATGGAACAGCACGGGGCCGACCGGCCCGCCGGCGCCGGCGGCATCGACCGTGATCGTCAGTCGGCGGGCTGGCGCCACATCGACGTCGATCGGCACGTCTCCCGGCGCTGCCGACCGATCCGCTGCAGTGCCGTCGGCCGCCGGGCTGCGGAACACCTCCCTGTCGTCAACGCTGATCGTGACGACGGCGGTCCGCCCCCCCGCCTCGGCCGCGGTCGAGGCGAGACGGGCGCGAAATCGCCGACTGTCGGCCGGCACCCGCCAGGCGACGACCGTCCGCGGCCGGACCACGAGCCCGCCCGGCGTGGCGGACTCCGCGGGCAGGAACCGGGGGGCGAAAAATTCAGCCAGCCCCGCGATCGTTGCCAGCCCTCCGAAGAACGGCTCCACGGTCGTCCGCTCCGCTGTCAGGGTCGCGAGCCGGACGGTGCGGCCGGCGGCATAGTCGATTGACCGCAGCATACGGCCGGGGAGTTTCACCGTGCCGTCGATCTCCAGCGATTCAGGCGACCATGTCACGCTCGTCCCGCGCAGGCCGCCGCCGATCACCGCCACGGCGGTCCCCTCCGCCTCCGCCGGGGTGGGACGCAGCCAGTGGAGACCGGCCACCTTGCCGCGATTGACGCGGATCGTCTCCTCGTCGAGCACGACGCTCACCTGCTCGGCATCGACCGCGGTGATCGCGCACTCGACGAGTTCGAAGCCGGGTTCGTCCTTGTCGCGTTGTCTCGCGATGACGACCAGGTCCGATCCCGGCTTCTCCGGGATCGCTCCCAGCCAGGCAGGATCGCCGCTCGTCCCGCGCTCGGACCGAAAGGCGACGGTGTGGACGCGGTCGATCGGCAGTTCGATCCGACCGTCTTCTTGCAGGATCGCTGCGCGGCCGTCCTTCCAGATGAAATCGTCGCCCGCAAGCCGCAGCCCGGCAGCCCCCTCGACGGCCACCCGCCTCGACCCGCCTGCCGCGGCGTCTTCGGCGACCAGGATCCGGCGGATGGCGGCCACGGGAATCGCGGGCAGCGCGGCGAGCCGCACCTCCTGCAGGCCGATCGACTCCAGGCTCCCCGAGACGATGGACCCGTCCGTCTTCTCGATCCGGGCTTCGATCGCCAGGGCGAACGGCGGGCACACGGCGACCGCGAGGCCGGCGCGGAGGAACGCCGTCACCGCGTTCCTGGCCCTGCCGGCTCCGCGGACCGACGACTCACCGCCCACGCGCGCGTTCACCCTCTTCTCCTCCGGTCGCCAGCCGCTTGAAATACTGCTCGATCGCCTCGCGGTAATGGGGCGGAAACTCGCGGCCGATCTGCTGCAAGGATTCCTCGCGGCGATGCGGCGGCAGGCTGCCCCAGGCTTCGCCGACGGCGATCTCGCGCTTCTGAACGTCGCCGCGCCCCTTGCCATCTGCGATCCGGCTGTCGTCGAGCGGTGCGGCCTGTCCCCCCTGCCGCCCACCTCCTCCGGCCCCGCCTCCAGCACCGGCACCCGCCTGCTGCTGCTGCTCCTTCTCCAGCGACTCGATCAACCTGTCGAGCGATTCGACGACGCCATCCTGGACTTGTCGCGTGGCGGGGCCGGCGCCCCCGAGATCGAGCCGCCGCGTGCTGTCCCGCATCCGCCGGGCTATGTGATCGAGCGAACCGCTCTCGAGCGCCGCCGCATCGGCACGGAGGAGCGCGGCGACGCGGGCGTACCGCAGCGGAATCTGTCCGTGTCGTTCGAGGAGCCGATCGAGTGTCTCCACTGCCGCGGCCGTGTCGAGCAGCCAGTGTTGGCAGGCCGCGCGACAGAAGAGGAGCGCGGCCGGGTCGACCGCCGTGGTCGGATCGAGGCCCGTCAGGAACTCCAACGCCTCGTCGAACCGGTCACGACGCACGAGTTCCCGACCCGCCCAGAGGGCGACCGCATCGCGGGCGAACGTCGCGAGCGTGCCGTCCTGCAGCCAATCCGGCGGACCGGCAAGGTGTCCGCGGCCGGCGACCGCCCGCCCCAGTTCCGCCACCCGAGCGTCCATCGCCGCCGCAGTCTCCATGATGCGGTCGAGCGGATCAGCGGCGCTGCCGGCGGTCCGGCTCCAGACGGCCTGGCCACGCGACGAAACGTCCGCAGGCACCGAGCCGGCAAGTTCCTCGAGCCAGCGGCGGCCCCGGGTCTCGACGTCGGCGGGCGTCGGAATCGACCAGGACGGCTCGCGGTCGAGTTCGGCGTCTCCGGCAGCCGCCGGGGGGGACGTGGCCGCGGCCGACAGGCAGAAGCCTGCCGCCACGACCGCGAGCGATGCCGCAGGCACCGCGACTCTCCGCAGCGGGTTCATGGAGTGGCTCACTGGGAACGACCGGGCTTTCCGCCGAACACCATTCGGCTGCCCGCTGTCGCCATCTTATCCGCCCGCCGTCCCACGTGCAGAATCCCGGCAGTGCACCACGCCCGCTGCAACGCTACCCGAGGGCCGCCGCTCGCCGCCGATCGCCGCCGATCGCCAGGCTGAATGCCTTGCGCATCGCCTCGTCACCGAAGACCAACGGGTAATTGCCGACGCCGTGGAGGACGAAATGCGGCCCGACATCCGCCGCGCTGCCCGGCTCGCCGAGCATCTCCAGCAGGTCCCCGTGGGCCGTATGCCGCGATTCGGGCCGGCCGTCCGGCCCCATGAATCGCACGACTCCTCGCTCATGCAACGCACAACCCGCCTTCGGTCACGGCTCCGTCCGACCGCTGACGATATCCTGGGCCGCCCGCTCGATGGAACGCTGCCGCTCGGCAAGCCGGCGGATCGCCTCGACGAGTTCCGGCTCCTCGGCCCGCTCCGCGCCATCGGCGAGCAATTGCGCGTATTTCTTCGTCCGCGCGTTCACCTTTCCCTGCAGGCTGCGGATCATCTTCAGTTCGGCGAGCTTGTCGACAAGCGGCTGCTCCTGCCGTTGGCCGGCGCCGCCCCCCTGCATGCCGCCGGCCTCCTTCGCCTGACGGTCCTGCGCGGCTGCCCGTTCCACGGCCGCGAGCAGTTCCTCGAGTCCCGCGACCAGGTCCTGGCAGAGGCTTCGGGTCGTGCCGTCGATCGCCCCGCGGGCCAGCCGCGCGGCCGCCTGCGTTGCGTCGTCGCGAATGCCCTCCAACGCCTGAGGAATCGCCACCGCGGAGCCGTCGTCGCGCAAGAGTGCGACGGCTTTCGTCGCCTCGGTGCCGACGGCCGCCTGTTCGCGGCCCAGCCGGGCAGATTCCAGTTCCCGCTCGCGGCCCGAACCCGGAGCCGCCGCCAGGCGATCGATGCCTGCGAGCACCTCGCGCTCGACCCGTAGCATCTCCCGTAACCGGGCGCCGAGCTGGACGAGCAATCGCTCGACCTCCTGTTCGCGCATCTGCCGGAGGATTTCCTCCAGTGCGGACCGGGCCGTCTCCAATTCCTCGACCGCCCGCTCCTGTTCCCGCCGCGCCGCGGCGCGACCGTCGGCGGCGAGACGGTCCCGCGCGGCCTGCATCCGCTGCTCGGCGGCGGTCAGCCGCCGCGCCGTCCGTCTGGCCCGCGCTGCGTCGTCATCGCCGTCGCCGGCAGCAGCGTCGTGCGACGCATCCCCGTCGCCGTCCGGTCCTGCCGGGGGAGAGCTGTCCGGCTGCCCATCCTGACCGGGGCCGCCCCTGCCGGGGTCTCCCTGGGGCGACCCGCCGTTCCGCGGGGAAGGCTTTCCCGCGTCGCCTGGTGGCGTCGAACGTTCATCGGCCCGGCGGGCGAAGCGGTCGACATCGTCGGACAGGCTGCGCACGTCTCCGGCGAGCGCGGCCTGTCGTTCCGCGAGTTCCGCGGGACGCCCTCCCGCCTCGGTCGACCCTTCGATGTCGCGCTGCCGGGCCACGGCCTTGCCGAGCCGTGCCAAGAACCCCCGCACCTCCTCCTTCATCGTGGCCGCGCGCCGCTCCGAGTCGCCCGACTCGAGCAGCTCCAGAAGCCCGCGCATCTGGTCGATCGCCTCCTGCTGGCTGCTGCCGGCCTTGAGGTACTGCCGCTTTTCGAGGAGCGCGACGATCGTCGAGAGCCGCTCGTCGAGCCGGCTTTCACGGGCCTTCTCGAAGGCCGTCCGCAGCGCGGCCGACCGGCGCGGATCGGTCGTGGCCAGCAGGTCTGCAAGACGGAGAAGCGACCGCTCCAGTTCGGCATATTCCCGGCGCAGCTCCTCCTCCCGCTGCAGCAGCCGGGAGGCCGTATCGGTCTCTCCCGCAGCGTGTACCGGCAGCGCGATGCCGGCGGAGGCCAGCCAGGCGACCAGCAGCGTCAGCCGGCGACTGACCAAGCGACTGACCAGTCGATTGACCAGACGGCCGGTCCAGTGCGGCCATTCCATCCGGCGACAGTGGCCGCGGCTGCACGTTCGACTCATGGCCGCTCCAAGGCTTCGCGGGACTGCCGCTTCTGCGTCTCGAGCGTTTCGGCGCGAATCTGTTCCTGACGACGGAGCATGCTCCGCAGCCGCTCGACGACCTCGTTGACCGATTCCGCCTCCAGCATCTTAGCCAGCACCTCGCGCATGCGGCCGAGCACGGCGTCGGCCCGGCCGACGATGGCCGCCGGGTCGGCCACCGGGCCGCCCGGGGTCGGCCGGCAGGCCTTGGCCAGATCGGGCAGGTCCACCGCGGCGATCGCGGCCAGCGGCCGGGTGATTCCGACGACCAGCCGACTCTCGAGTTCCGCGGAGAGCAGCAGGTTGTTGGCCAGTTCGAGCCCGATGCCCCGAAACGCGCCGGCTATCTCCCCCGTTTCACCGGCGGCACGGGTCGCAGCCTCTCCGCATCGGGTCACGGCCGCCATCGCCGGGTCCGTGCCGGACTGGTCCGCAGCCGCCGCTTCCGTGCCACGTTGCGGCGTCGTCAGTCGCTCGCGGGCCCGCACCAGATCCTCGATCGCGGCTTCGAACCGACGCCGGAGGAGGATCTCGCGGGCCTCGAGCAGTGCCCGCAGGGCCTCGGGCGTGACCACGTCGAGCGTCCACGTGTCGCTCGTGCCGATGTTCGGCACCGCGGCCAGCGTGCAGCCGTCACGGGCCTCGGCGGCGACGAGAAGCCGGCCGCCAACGACGAGCCGCAGCGCGTCGAGCGGCACCGGCAGCGGATCGGCAGCAGCGATGTCGACCACCGTCTCGCCGCCGCGCACGCGGCCGATCGGCACCGTCGCCGGCGCCGCATCCGCACCTCCTCCAGCGGAACCCACCGACCGCGGCCCAGCCTCCCGCGTCCCCTGCCGGAGCTGGCCTGCCACAGGGCGCAGCGTGATCGCGGCCCCGGTCAGGCCGTGATCGTCGCTGATCGATCCTTCGATCATGATCCGTCCCCGCGGCGTCACCGCGGTCGGGCCACCGACGATCCGCAGGCCGACGCGGGGCGACTCGTCGGCGACGGCCACGAGGGTGAACGCGACCGTGTCGCGATTCGCCAGGCCGTCAGTGTCCACGAGCCGCACGATCACCGCCGTGTCGGCACGCACGTCGACGAGGGTTCCACTCACCGCACGAGCACCCGCAGCCGCGGGATCGAGTGTCGCGACGGTCGTCTCCGCTGTCGACTCCCCCGCCGATTCGGGCGCGGCGACCGGTGCCGGGATCGTTCCGCCGTGCGGCGCCGCGGCGCCGCTCGAGCGGCACACCAGCCGCGCCGACCGGAGCGGCTTCGTCGCCGTGCATGTGATCTCGACGCGGGACCCGGCGGGAACGGGGATCGTCCGTGCGGCCGGCAAGACCCGCAAGCCGGCGCCGAGATAGGCGGGGGGCAGGCAGCGGATGGCGAACGCGTCGACCGCCGGCGGATCGACCGCATGCAGCCGCAGGTCGCGCAGCCGGGCATCGCCGCCGCGAATCTCCAGAGGGACGTCGCCGGCGACCGACCGGACGACGTGGACGAACGTCTGCACGCCATCCTCCGCGGCCCCGCGCATGCCCATCCGCGCGGACGTCCAGCCGGCCTCGCTCCGCGTTCGCAGGTCCACCGCGGCCGGCGGTCCGGAACTTCCCCGGGCATGCACGACCAGTTCGACGTCACTTCCCCGGGCCACCGTGCGGACACCGGCGACGAAGCCCTCGACGTCGAGCGCCGTCCGGCGCGGCCAGGCCACGGCGGAGAGCCCGAACATGCGGCGGGCCCAGGTCTGGCCGATCGCCGGCCGTGCCGCCACGAGCAGACCGACCGTCGCGGCCGCAGCCGCGGCCGCGAGCGCCAACGACACGAGCCGGCGGCGGCGGAAGATCCGCGCCGTGTCGACCGCATCGACCAGGGCCGCGGCCTCGGCCGCCGTCCGCGCAAGGAGCCGGGTGTCGACGTCGTCACGGCCGGAGCCGGCGAGCGCGATCGTGGTCGACAGGCTGTCACGAAATCCGGGGTGGCTGCGTTCCACGGCGATGGCGAGGGATGCATCGGCCAGCGGCACCGCCAGGCGGCCGATGAGCTTCGTCGCCACGAGCCACACCAGCCCGCCGAGGGCGACCGTGACGGCTGCGGCGCGCACCCAGCCCGGCGGCTCGACGCACCAGTCGAATGCCAGCGATGCCCAGAACGACGCGGCGGCGGCGATGACGAGCCAGGCGAGCGACTCGACCCAGATCCACGTCCGCGCCGCCCGGCGCACGCCGCCGAGCATCCGGCGCACGGCGGAGACGGCCGCGGCCGCGGGGTCGGCGTCGGCCGGCGCGTCGGGTTGGTGGAGGACGAGTGACATGAACGCAGAGGGACGAAGGAGGTGGTCAGGCAAGCCGGAGGAGCCGGCGCAGGATCCATTCGAGACACAGCAGGCCGACGCCGGCCGAAAGCAGGATGCCGTTGAGGCCGCGCTTGAACGGTGCGTCGGCCGACGCGGTCTCGTACTCGCGTCGGGACCGGTCCGGAATCGTGGCGGCAAGCCGGGCAGACTCGGCGGCCGTCCAGCCGCCCGCGCCAGGGTACGCGGGCTCCACGCCCGCCGCCCGGGCGACCTGGCCGAGCAGACCGCGGTCGAGCTGCGGCCGGGCGAGTTCCCGGTCGGGCAAGTGCGCCTGCACGCGTTTCGTCAGCCGCGCGTCGTCGCCGGAGCCGAGGTCGCATTCGATCTGCCAGGTTCCCTCGCGGCCTGCCACGAATCCGCCGCGCACGATCTCGGGTCGCGCCGGCTCGGGCTCCAGGGGCACGACCACCACGCTGCCGTCCGGCGCGATGGCCCGGCATCGCGGCAGCGGTTCGGCCGCCACCGGATCCGCAAACACGACCCGCACGGCAACGGAACCACCGACCGGAAACCGGTCGCGGTCCACCAGCAGCCGACCGCGGCCGGAGCCGCGGAGCAGTCTCCCCTGCGCCACGTGCCGCACGATCTGCGTCACGAGCCGCTCGTAGGCCGCGTCGTCAATGCCGCGCAGCCGCCACAGTTCGCCGCTGGCGACGAACAGCGTGCTGCCCGACCCGTAGTACTGTCCCGCCAGAAAGATCGGCTGCGTTCCGCCGGCGGCCGCCGGCGGCACGACCCGGGCGTAGACCGTGGCCCCCGGCTTGGCCTCACCGCTGCCGATGCAGGCATGGACACCGCGAAATTCATCCCACACCGTCCGGCTCGCGGCCGGCGTTGGCGCCAGCCAGAGGAATTCCGCCTCCTCCCCTTCCCGCGTGAACTCGAACCGCATCGGCTCCGGCGAGACCAGTGCCGGCCCGACGGCCAGCCGGCCGGCGCCGCCCGGCGCCACGGGGAGCAACCCCCGGACGATCGCCGCCTCGCCCGCCCCCAGCCAGCGTTCCGTGCCGACGGCGCCGGAAAAGAACACCATGCCCCCCGACTCGCGGGCGACCCAGCGTTCGAGCCGGGCCTGCGCGGCGGTGTCGAGTTGTCGCCAGTCGAAGTCAAAGGCCAGGATCGCGTCGTAGCCGGCGAGTGCCGCGTCGCTGTCCGGGAAGTGATCGAGCAGTCGCCGGGCATCCTGGGAGATTCCCGGCGCCGCTGTGCCGAGCAGCACGTCGACGGCGAAGCTCTTGTCGCGGTGGAGAACGCTGCGGGCGAACTGGTATTCGCGTGTCGGACCACCCGCGACGAGCAGCACCTGCGTCACGCGATCGACGACGTCGATCTCGACGCTCTGGGCGTCGTCGGCGGGCGTGCGATCCTCCGCCGGTGGCCGCACCCGCACGGTGAGCGTGCGGCGGCCGGCCGCGGGCAGGCCGGGAACCTCGAACCGCACCGGCACAAGGTCGCCGTCCGGCCCGAGCACGACGTCACGAATCGCGATGCTGCGGGCCGCGGCGGCCACACCTGCTCCGCCTCCGGAAGACGTGCCGGGAACAGGGGCCGCCTCGAGGAGTTCGACCGTGACCAGCGTGCGGTCGAGTCCCTGCGGCTGGAGATAGCCACTGACCGAGAAACCGTCCCCGGGCACCACACGGGACGGGGCCACGACGTCGGCGACGCGGACGTTCGCCGGCAGCCGGTCCGATCCGAAGCCGAGCGGGTGGATCGAGACCCCCTCCGCCGCGCTGGCGTTGGCCACGGCGACCGGATCGATGCCGGCATTGCTGGCCCCGTCCGTCAGCACGACGATGGCGGCGAGCAGGCCGCGCGGCTCACGGTCGAGGACCGCGGCCAACGCCTCGCCGAGGCGGGTCTCATAGCCCGCCGGTCGGATCCGATCCCGCCACGAGCGGTCGCTTCCCGCTCCCGTCCCGGCCACGTTCCCGGCCACGGGTCCTGTTTCCTCCTCAGTCGCCGCCGTCTGGTGCGGCAGGGTGACGAGCCGCTCCGCATCCGCCTCGAACCGCCACACCGAGACCTCGTGCCGCCGCGTCAGGGCGGCCAACAGCCCGGCATCGTCGAGCACGCCGGCCGCCGCACCCGCCCGGCTCACGTCCCCGCCGGTCGTAGCGGCCGGGTCCGCCGCTGACTCCTGCGCGGGCAGCGACATGCTCGCGCTGGCATCCACCAGCACGGCGACGCGGCTGGGGAACACGCGTTCCCGTTCGGTCGTGCGTTGCAGGTCGAGGATGGCGACCGCCACCACCGCGAGCGTGCCGATCCGCAGTGCGGCCAGCAGCAGCCGGGCGGGCCAGGGCAAGTCCGCCGCATCACGCCGATACGTCCAGACAACGAACGCGACGAGTGCCAGTGCCGCCAGCACGAGGACGGGCATCTGCCACCACTCGGAGAATCCCTCGACGAGCGCACTCGTGACCCGCTGCCGCGTGGCGGCTGCGGCGGAGGAACCCGAGGAGTGAACGGCGCCGGGCATGAAACGATTGATCGCGCGGAGTTGTGGTCAGCTAAACGACGGCCGCCTGCGGGCCTGCGGGGCATGGTATCCGGCCGCACGGGAGAGCAGTTGCTCGGCCACGAGGAGCCCGAGCACGACGCAAAGGAGCGGCCCGCCGAGCGGCGTTCCTTCCGGCGCCGCGCCGGCTGCGCGGGGCGACTCGGCGGCCTCGAAACGGAAGGGAATCCCCGCCAGGTCGCGGGCCAGTTCCGCCCTGTCGATGCGGAGCAGCCGCCCCTCGTCGCTGACGACGTTGACGGCGAACAGCCGTTCCCGCTCCACGCCATCGATCCGGCGCCAGCGTGCCGCGTAGCCTCCCGGCGCACGGACGCGGCGCAGCCGCGCCTCCAGCCCGCCGGCGGCCGTGGCTGCGGCCGTCTGCCGGACCACGGTCCCCGCCGGGGGAACGACGAAGTCGACCTCGATCTCGTCGCTGCCCGGCTCCAGCGGCACCACGAGGTCGGCTCCCACGGCGGTCTCCGCCGCGCGCCGCCGGTTGCGGGCGAGCCGGGCCTCGAGTTCGAGCAGCACCACGACCCAGCTCGGATTGCCACGGGCCCAGTTGTTCCAGGTCGGCGCCGCGGTCGTCAGCACCGCAACCGCCATGCCGGCGCCGAACGGCCGCTCCACGGCGAGCGGCATGCCGTTGCGAAGCGAGAGGAGGCGGCGGAATCCGGAACCGGCCGCCGGCACGAAGCTCCGCTCGACGGCGAAGAACCGCTCCACCCGCACCGCGTCGAGCAGGGGATTTCGCTGTCCGGCGAGCACGACGACGGCGGGATGCTCCTCGACGACGACGTCGGGCACGCCGCCGCCGGCCGGTTCCGGCAGCAGGTCGACAGCGCCGGCGAGCGGGGCAGGAAACACGCCCGCACCGTCGCGGTACAGTGTCCGGTTGACGACGTCGGCCCGCGTCCGCGGCCCGGTGAAGAAGACGGCGCCGCCGCCGCCGCGAACGTACTCCTCGACGGCCGCCACCTCTGCCGCATCGAGCCGCTCGACGTCGAGCAGCCAGATGCAGTCGAACGTGGCGAGGTCGAGGCTGGCCAACGCGCGGGGCTGCTCGATCCGCGGACGGATCCCCGTGGGTGCGGCTCCGCCCGGGGCGACGGCCGTCGCCACGTAGAAGGCGTCGCCGTCGCGGCCGCCGCCACGCGGATCGCCGTCGATCACGAGCACGTCCACCCGGTCGACCACGTCGACGACCGTGGACCTGAGATCGTCGGCGGCGAGGACGTCGGCGGGCAGTCGCGCCTCCACGAGGTGGGGCCCGGCCGCCGTGAACCGGGCGTCGAATCGACGCGTCACACTGGCCCCGGCCGCGATTTCCGGGATCGTCACGCCGGGCCGCGGTGCCCCATCCTCGCGCAGGTCGATCACCACGTCCCGAACGGTCGAGGCCCCGTCGTTCCGCGCCGTGACCTCGAAGGGCACGATCACGCCCGCCGCCGGCACGCCCCCCGCCATCTCCACCCGTTCGAGCGTCAGGTTGCCGGCCGGCGTGCGGCCGCCAGCGGCCGCGCAATCGACGAACCGCAGTTCGACGCCCGCGGCCACCAGGCGGCGCAGCGTCTCCTTCGTCTCGTCGTCTCCCTGCCAGTCGCGGGCCCGGAAGTCGCTCACCAGCCAGAGGATTCGGGACCCCTCCGCACCCGCGAGGAGCCCGAGCGCGGCCGCAAGCGGCGTCGCGGGGCCGGTGGCGAACGCCCCCGGTCGCCAGCCTTCCGCCAGCGACCGCACCTCCTGCACGAGCCGCCTGTCGAGGGGCCGGCTGTCGAGATCCAAACCGGCACCTCCCGGTTCGAGTTCCGAACAGCGCCCGCAGCTGAATTCGCCCGCTCGCCCCTCGGCGACGACCGTGGAAACGAGCCGCTCGACGAACCGCCGGCCACGATCGAACGCCCGCCCCTCGGCCCCCGGAACCGCCCCGGTCGTGTCGGCCATCGAGAGCGTGTCGTCGAGGAGAACGAGATGCGCGACCCGGCCGGCGCCGAGCAGGCCGCCGATCGCCTGCCGCCAGCGCGGCTGCGCCAGGGCGAGTACGAGACCGAGCAGCAGCGCCGTCCGCAGCAGGAGGAGGAGAACCTGTCGCAGCAGCACCCGGGTCCGGTAGCGCCGCTGGCTGGCGAGCAGAAACTCCAGTGCCGCGAACTTCACGCGCCGCTGGCGCAGCAGGTTGATGAGATGGATGGCCAGCGGCGCCGCCACGACCGGCAGGCCCCACCAGAACAGCGTCGGAAAGTCGAACGTCGGCATGGCGATCCAGTCCGCTGTCGCTACAGCGCCACGCGGGCCCGGCGGGCGAGGAGCCGCACCAGCGCCGCGGCCACGGGCTCGCCGGTGCGGACCAACGCATAGTCGCACTGCACGGCCGCCGCCTTGCCGCGCACCTCGGCCAGGAACGCCGCGAAGGCCTCCAGGTAGCCGGCGCGGAGGGCGCGCGGATTGCAGGCCAGCCAGTCGGGCAGTTCCAGCCCCTCGAACCGGGTCGGCCCCTCGAACGGAAAGTCGATCTCGTCGTCGTCGAGAACGTGGAGCAGGAGCGGGTCGTGGCCGCGCTGGCGGAGGAGCCGGAGGCCGGCGAACAGCCCGGCGCGGTCCCCGAGGACGTCGGAGATGATCGCCACCAGGCCGCGCCGCGGGAGGGTTTCCGCCAGCCCGCGGAGCACCGGCAGGAACGCGGTCGGCCGCCCGCCTCGCGGCGCCTCGAGCACGTCGCAGATGCCGCCGAGGTGCGACCGCCGCGTCCGCGCCGGCACGCTGGCGCGGATCGCTTCGTCGAAGACCGCGCAGCCGACGGCGTCACCATGCGACAGCGCCAGCCAGGCGAGGCTCGCCGCCAACGTGGCGGCCACGTCGTACTTCGTGGGCCGGCCGCCTTCCGCAGCGACGTAGTCCATGCTCGCCGAACCGTCGACGAGGAGCGTGAGCCGGAGATTGCTCTCCTCCTCGAACTCCTTGACGTACAGCCTGTCCTGCCGTCCCCAGACCTTCCAGTCGACCCGCCGCAGGTCGTCACCGCGGACGTATTCGCGGTGCTGGAGGAACTCGACGCTCTGCCCCTTGAACGGGCTCTTATGGAGCCCGACGAGCGCACCCTCGACGGCGGCCCGGGCGCGCAGTTCGAGCCGGGCGATGCGGGCGATCGCGTCAGGATGCAAAGATCGTCTGGAACCGCGGGTCACGCGTCAGTTCATCCTCGTTGGCCGGGGTGTTGTCGACAATGCGGCCGATGATCGCGTCGGCGGTCACGCCCTCGCTCTCGGCGGCGAAGCCGACGACGATCCGGTGCCGGAGCACGGGGGCGGCGAGGGCCTGGACGTCGGCGGCCGTCACGTGGCTGCGGCCCTGGAGCAACGCCCGGGCCTTCGCCCCCACGATCATGAACTGCACGGCCCTCGGCCCCGCTCCCCAGGTGAGTTGGTCGGCGACGAAGTCGGGCACGCCCGGTTCACCGGCCCGCGTCTGCCGCACGATCGCCAGCGCGTAGCGGACCAGGTGATCGGCGACGGGCACCTCACGAACCGACCGCTGCAGGGCGAGAATGTCGGCGGCGGAGAGGACGGGCTGCGGCTCGTCGGTCGGCAGGCCGGTCGTCCGCCGCGCGATTTCGAACTCCTCGTGGAAGCTCGGGTAGCGGACGAAGACCTTGAGCATGAACCGATCCTGCTGTGCCTCGGGCAGCGGGTAGGTGCCCTCCTGCTCGATCGGGTTTTGCGTGGCGAGCACGAAGAACGGGTCGACGAGCCGGTGCCGCACGCGACCCACGCTCACCTGCCGTTCCTGCATCGCCTCGAGGAGCGCCGCCTGGGTCTTGGGAGGCGTGCGGTTGATCTCGTCGGCGAGCACCACGTTGGCGAACAGGGGGCCCTCCAGGAACCGCACCTGCCGGCCGCCCGTCGCTCGGTCCTCCTCGAGCACGTCGGTGCCGATGATGTCGGACGGCATCAGGTCGGGAGTGAACTGGATGCGGCTGAACGACAGGTCGAGGCTCCGGGCGAGCGTGCTGACAAGCAGCGTCTTGGCGAGCCCCGGCACACCCTCGAGGAGGCAGTGGCCGCGGCTGAAGATGCAGATCAGCAGTTCTTCGATCACCTGCCGCTGACCGACGATCACGCGGCCGAGCTGGTCAAGAATCCGCTCGCGGGCCGCGTGCAGGCGGTCGATGGACGGGGCATCGGCACTGGACATGGAGGACTCCGGGGACTGCGGGAGCGGCCGGTCGCCGCCGACGCCGCAGTGTCATCGTCGCATCAACGCTGGTAGATCGGAAGGGCCGCCCCCTGCAACTGGAGAATCACCAGGTTCGTGGCCGTCGTGTAGACCGGACCGATGTAGCCCTGCGTCCAGCAGGTCCCGTCGCGATCCCGCTCGGCCTCGGCGAGCAGTTTCCGCTCGATCTGCCCCCGGTAGCCGTCCCAGCGGTCGCCCCCCTCGCGGTACATGACCTGGGCGTAATAAAAGTGGGCGTAGTGCCAATGGCCGAACGAATTGTTGGCGACGCTGCCGAGATGCTTGTCGGCATATTCCAGCATCCGTGGCACGTGCGTGTCGTCGTACTCGCCGGCGTTGAACAGGCAGGCGATCGCGGCGGCGGAGATCGCCGGCCGGCCACCGCCCCCCTTGGAGCTGTACTGGACGCCGCCGTCCGCCATCGTGCAGCGGTGGATGTAGGCGATCGCCCGATCGATCGTCTCCCGCGGCACCGGGATGCCGGCGTTGCGGCAGCCGCGCAGGCCCTGCACCTGCGTGATGGTGGTCGAGCCTTCGTCGAAATCGTGCCCGTCCTTGGCGCTGACGTACCCCCAGCCGCCGTCTTTCGTCTGGGCGCGGCCGGAAAACTCCACAGCCTTCTGGAGGACGCGGACGAGTTCCTCGCGGCGACGATCGTCCTCTTCCTCGCCCAGCACCTGCGAGAGGAAGAGCATCGCGAACCCGTGCCCGTAGGTGTAGCGGTCGTCGCTCTTCGGATCACCGATGAGGCCATTGGGCCGGGCCCGGCCCACGACCGCATCGACGGCCCGCCGGATCGGCTCCGCGTGGCGGCCCTGCGTCGTGGTGGAGCCCTCCATGAGCAGGGCGGTTCCCGCCAGCGCCGTCATCGCCGTCGGATAGCGGCCCTCGTTCGCCGTCCAGCTTCCGCGCCGCGACTGCTTCGCCACGAGCCAGTCGAGCGCCCCCTGCACCGCGCGATCGACCGCCGGGTCGCCGACCGCGGCAGCCGGTCCGACGTCGACCGCGACCGTCAGGCATGCCGCCAGACATGCCGCGGCCGCAGTGCGGGCCGCCGGCAGGCCCGGGCTGCGTCCGCGATGGCGGCCAGGGTCGTTCGGCATGACGAGGGGTTCCTCCAATGTACCGGTCGCCCGGACGCGGGCGGTCAGCGTCCGCTGCGTCGACGCAGGGTTCTTTCCAGCCACGCATCCCAGCCCTCGGCCGGCCGCGGCGGCCGGGCGGACGCCTGGTGCGGCGTCCGCGGCGACAGCGGTGCGCCGGTGAACTCCAGGACCACGCGCTGCATGTCTCCCCCCCGACTGAAAAGGGTGATCGTGCGGGCCGCCGGATCGCCCGTCATGTCGCAGCCGTAGAGCAGGTGCGGCTGCACGCGAATTCGGTCCTCCTCGAAGACGGCGTGACCCGTACGTTTGTCGAGGCAGAGGACGCTGAGTTGGGTCGTGTCGCGGGAGTCGGAACCCTGGATCTGCCGGCAGAAGAGGAGCACGGGCAGATCGGCCGGCTGCACCGGATGGAGCGCGTGGTGCGAGACGGTCGCCGGGACATTCCACACCTGGGCACCGCTGGAGGCATCCAACGCCCAGATCGAGTAGGACCGCATCTGGCCGTCATGCCCGCTCAAGAGCGTCTGCTGCAGGGGAATGATTGACGTCACATCGTTGTCCGCCGCGTCGTCGGCCCGCCGGGCGGCCATCACCAGGAGCCGGTCCATCCAGGGAACGACGTGCAGTTCGTCGAACTCGCGCGGCATGTCGCCGAGCGTCGTCACGAACGCGACGGCCTGCCGCGTCACGTCGAGGAGCGTGACCGTGCCGGACGGCTCCAGCACGACGAGCCGTCCGGGGCCGGCTGACCGCACCCGCGCCGAGCCCGAAAACTGACCCATCGGCAGCCGCGTGCCTGCCAGCGGATCCCAGACCTCGAGCACGACCCGTTCCCGTGGCCGGTCCGTGTCGCCCTCCCCTCCCGGCGCGATCGTCAGCAGTAACCGCCCGGCCGCGTACAGCCGGCGGCGGCGGTCGGGCAGGTCGATCTCGCGGATCATGCGGCCGTCGGCCATGCCGAGCACGATCGAGCCACGACCATCGGGCGTGCACACGCAGACGGTGTCCTCGTCGGCGAGCAGTTCGGTCGCCGGCGGCAACCGGTGTCGCTTCCACAGCACCGCACCACTGCCGGGGTCGAGCAGCGTCAGCGTCCGGCCTTCGTACACCGGCACGCCCGTGATCCGCGGTCCACACCAGAGGGGAGTGCCACTGGTCGCCAGCGGATCCTCCGGCTCGCTGATCCGCTCGCCGAGCGGGATGCCTCCCTGGCGATGGATGCCGACAACCGCGGGACGGGGGCGATTCGCAAACGGCTGCTGCCACGAACGGCCCGCGGAGGATGCGGTCGTCCAGAGCCGCCGGTTTCCGCCGGCATCGCCGATGGCGAATGCGGCGATCGTGCCCGCGGACCGCACGTAGAGCACCCGGCCCAACGATACGGCCTCGATCGCCGGTCCCATGGCGCCGGGCACGAGAGGCCCGACGTCCGGGCGATCGACCACCAGCGATTCCCCGCACTGGCGTCCGTAGCCGTCGAGCACGGACACCCGCGAGAGCTGCTGGTCGTATGCCAGCGAGATGCCGGGCAGGAGCGATTGCGGCGCTGCCTCGACCGGCACCCGCAGCGGCCGTGCCCTGGCATCCTCGAGGCTGCTGCGGCGTTCGACCGGCGGCCGCTGCGGGTTCACGCGGCCCAGCTTCCAGGCGGCGAGCCCGGCTTCCGCTCCCCCGTCGCGACCCACCGCAGCCAGCGCGGCACCGGCGGCTGCTCGATCCGCGGCCTCCCCGGTGCGCCCCAGTTGCAGCAGGAAGAGATCGCGGCGGACCGGATCGGCGTTACCTGACGCGGCACCCGGCGTGAAGCCCGGCCCGACGGCGACGAATCGGCGGCGCGCGGCGTGGCCTGCCGCCGAGTCGCCGAATCTGGCCGCCAGCGACTCCAGCCGGCGCAGCCGCACCAGCGGATCCACGGTGGCGTCGGCCAGGGAAACAGCCGCAGCCAGGGCGGCATCGATTTCCAAGGCCAAGGCGGCGGTCGCACCGGCCCGCAACCTCTCGAGCCGCCCCCGAAACCACGCCTGATCAGTCAGCTGCACCCGCCTGTCGAGGCCGTCGAGGAAGAGCCCGTCAGCGCCGTCGTCCGAGATGTCGAGCAGGTCGCTGCACACCTGCCAGGCGGCCGCACGGTCATCCGTCCGCAGAAATCCATCGACGATGTGCCGGGCAACTTTCTGGGTCGACGCGTCGCTGCCGGCGAGCCCCTGCACCGCGTTCCAGAACGGCGCGGCGGCGGCGAAGTCGCGGTCAGTCGCGACCGCGAGTGCCGCCGTCAGCCCGTCGGGCGGCAGGCTGCCCGGCGCGGACCGCTCCGCCCGCAGCAGGCGATCCATGCCCGCCTCGACCCGGCCACGCGTGATTTCCAACTGGCCGCTCCAGTGCATCGCCCAGGGATCGTCTGGCCGGCTTCGCAGGGCGGTCTCGACCCGCGGGCCGAGAGCCTCGACCTGGTGGAACACGTCGAGAAAGTCGGTGCCCAGGGCGATCATCTCGCCGCGATAGGCGACGAGGTTGCCGGGCACGGCACCACCGCGGGCCGGAGACCGGCCGACGAGCGTCCCGTCGACGAGGCCGACCTCGATCACCTCGGGCACGTCGAGCGGCAAGAACAGACGGTCGGCGGTGAGGACACCACGGCCGCTGGGCACCGCGCCGTCGGCATCGAACCCGCGCTTCCAGACGGAGCGGCCCGTCGCCAGGTCGACCGCCTCGACGCCCCGCCGGCCGATGATCACGACCCGGCCGTCGACGACGCCCGCCACCGAGAGCAGCCTCCGCTCGCGCGGCAGCGTCCAGCGCACCGTCCCAGAACGCAGATCGAGGCAGATGAGTTCGTCGGCATCATGGGGAGTCAGCAGCACGCTGCCGCCGACCACGATCGGCCCCTCGTCCCGCCACCTGTCCGCCTCGGTCGGAGTATCGCCACGGGTCGGCAGCACGACGCCACCCCGCAGCGGCAACCGGCCGCGAAAGCCGTTGGGCCGCACCGCTTCGTCCCGCTGACTGCGTCGATAGGCGTGGGCCCATTGGAGAACACGCGTCGCCAGGTCGATGGCGACGACCGAGCCGTTGCCGAGCGGGCAGACGAGGATGCCGCCGCCGAGCGCCGGGGAAAGGCCGGCCCGCTGCCGCCAGCGGAACTCGCCGGGCCTGATGGCCTGCGACTCGTCCAACTCGGCGAGCGGTTGCGACCACTCCACGCTGCCATCACCGCACCGGAGCACGTCGAGTCTCACCTCGCCGCGCTCCTCGACCATGACGAACAGCCGGTCTCCCACCACCAGCGGGGCCCCCATGAACCAGGCAGTCGATGTCGCCGCTCCGGCGGAGAGCCCGGCCGGGGCCGCAGGCAGACGCCAGCGCAGACGGCCCCGGGCCCGGATGTCGTACGCGGAGAGGGTATTACCTCCCTGCCACGTCGAGCCCCGCGGCCGCCCCTGAACAGGATCGAAAAAGAGTCCGCCGACGGACAGAAAGGCGTCCGGGTGGCTGTCCACCGCGAACACCAGCCGACCGTCGCTCGACAGGCCGCCGTCCGTCAGGTTGTCGAAGGTCCGGGGCAGACGGCTGCGTATCTGGTCCTCGGCTTCTTCGCCGTCGGTGGCGGCGGCTCCGGGCTGCAGCCAGATTCGCTTGCCGGTGGCGAAGTCGACGGCGAGCAATCCGAGCGGCGTCCGCAGCAGGATCGTGCCATCGACCGCAAGCGGCAGGGCGGCAGGGAACAGAGGGACGTCCTGGTCGGCGAACGCCTGCCGACGGTCCTCCAGAAGGCGGCTTTCCGCGGGATGCCGGGCGACGGGAACGCGGAATCGCGCCGCCAGCAGCGGACGAGATGCCGTGGCGATGCCATTGCGGCTCGCGCCTCCGCGCGGCTGACGCCACTCTCCCGCACCCACCCCCGAGACGGCACTGTCCCCGGCACTGTCCCCGGCAGCGGCGACCTGACCGACGACTTCATCGAGCCAGCGCAGCCCCTGCCCGGCGGGAAACGACACCGCGACGTCGCGACCAGCGATGCGAACCAACCCCCGCGATCCGGTTCGCGCCCGCTCGACCGCGGCGGCGGCGGCGGCGGTGTCGCCGGCCTGCCGCCACGCCACGGCACGCATCACCGACAACGTGGGCTCCAGGCTGCCGGCCGCCTCATCGGCCGCGAGCCGGTCGAGCCAGGCCGCGGCAGCCAGCGGGTGTCCTGACTCGAGCGCCTGCACCGCCGCGAGCAGAGCGGCCTGGCGGCCGGCAGCGGTGCTCAGCCAGCGGCGGGCGACGGAAACGATCGCCTCGAAGTCGTTACGGGCGACGGCCGCGGCGAGGGACCGCTCGGCCTGGCCGCGAAACTGCGCCTCGTATGCCTCGCGCCCCGCCTTGGGCAGAGCCGCTATTAACCGCGCCGCTTCGGACTTGACGCTCTCGGTCGTCACCCCGTCATTGCGCGACACCGCCGGTTGCCGGATGAACGCATCTCCAGCTCCGGCAAGAAGTTCGTCGAGCATCGTCGCGGCATCGCTCCATCGCTCACCGGCGATGAGCCGCTTCGCTCGATCCAGTTGTCTTTCGCGCCCGCGATCCGTGGGCAGAAAGATTCCCCGCTCGTCCCCGGCCTCCTCCTCATTCTCCGCAGCCTCCGTGCGGGCTTCATCCGCGTCGCCTGGCGGTTGTGCGGCGACCGCCATGGCCCGGGGCGGATCGCCCGGCACGTGCCAGGGGAGCGCGGCCAGGGCCGCCACGACCAGAGCCCGCTGCCATGCGCGAATTGGAGGAAAGGGCATGGCACCACCGCACGGAACCGGAACCGGAATCGAAACCGGAACGGCGAACGGATTCGGCAGAATTGGATTCGGATCGACTCCCAGCAATCTCTCTTCGAGCATCGTAGCAGGATGCCGCAGAAGGCACGCACGCGGGGCAAACCGGCCGAAAAATGCGGTACCACCCCCACGATCGGTCCGCGCACCTTTGCCTCGACCCCCGCCTGCAGGCCAAAAAACAGGGGATTTCTCCCGATTGCACCGGTTTTGTGGGTTGCAATTTCGATTTCAGGCCGTCTAATCGGCGGTCGGTTCGGCCTTTTAGGCCAAGGGTATTCGGGCGCGGTGGGGGTTCTGCCGCACACAATTTTTCCACTGTTTGGAGGGTTTGGACATGGCGAAGAAATCTGGAAGCAAGCCCCTGACGAAGACGGAGATCATGCGGAACATCTCCGAGACGACCGGCTTGCAGAAGAAGGACGTGGTGGCGGTGCTCGAATCGCTGACCCACGAGATCCACAAGGCTCTCAAGGGCTCTGGCATCGGCGTGTTCTCGATTCCGGGCCTCGTCAAGATCGAGCGGCGAAAGGTTCCCGCCCGTCCGGCCCAGAAGGGCGTGAAGAATCCCTTCACCGGCGAACTTCAAGACCGGCCGGCGAAGCCGGCGAGCGTGAAGGTTCGCGTGCGGGCTCTCAAGAACCTCAAGGCGATGGTGGCCGGCTGAGCCACGCGGCTCGGGCCGCTGCGTCGTGCTTCCAACGAGGGGCGGGCGGTGCCAGATGGCGCCGCCCGCTCTCTTTTTCCCGCCACGTTTTCCTTTCGTGCGGGCGGTTCCTAGCATGGCTAAGACCGCTGCTCTCCGACGAGCGACCGTGTCTCCCGACGGCGGAAGAAAGCCGCCCGGGACGGAAATCCGGGCACGAAGCCGCGACCCGAGGATCGGCAGGCTTTCCATGCTCAACCGCAGTGCCGTCGTGATCGGACATGAACCCGCGTTTTACGGCTGGCTGAAGACGACCGGACTCACCGACGATCACATCAGGGTCCGCACGGAGGCCGGCGACCGATCGGTTTACCTGATTCCGTCCTGTCAATTTCCCGAGGAAATCGACGAGGTCGTGGAGGACCTCTTCGAGGAAATTTTCCGTCGTGAACTCGCCTCGTGGCTGCCCGACATCCAGGATTGGCCCGATACAGCCGACTTCGACCTGTTCACCCGCTGGTTCACCGTGGATGGGGTTTCAGCCGTGATCGACGTGGGACGGGGAGAAATTGCCGTGGAACCGTGACCGGCGGTTCGGGACTCCGCAGGCCCCGGCAGGCTGAAGCCAAAGTCGGCAGGCTGGCAAGGAAGTGGACAGGGCCGGAATCGAACCGGCGACACACGGATTTTCAGTCCGTTGCTCTACCAACTGAGCTACCTGTCCGCGGACGGGTACGAGACCCGAACAACAGACTTTCCTAGGCTGTCGGCGGCCGACTGTCAACGCACCGTCGCCGCTCACGTTCCGCGTCAGGGTCAGCGGTCGGAATCCGCGATCAGGCCGGTGACGGCTTGGCCGAGGGCAGCCAGCAATCCCACCCCGACTCCGAGCAGCAAGGGCGACGCGATCGCCCCGAAGAACTGTTTGAACCAGACCCGATCCGCGGCCTGAACGGCCGCCATGAAACACCAGAAAACGAGGCCGGCTGCTACCGGCACGACGAAGGTGCCACGTAGCCCCCGCGCGTGCGAAGGCAGCAGTCGGGCGCGGTGCGGGCGATTGCCGTGCGGCATGACCACGATCCGCGGCGGTTCGGGAACCGGCGGCACGGGCGCCCCCCCCACGGCCAGCGAGCCCGCACTTGCTCCCCCGGCGGATCGCTCGCGGCCCCCGAGCAGGTCGCGAGGCGGCCCCTTCCCGTCGGCCGACGATCCGCGTTCAGGATCGTCTCCGGCCGGGTGGCCCCCATGCCTCACGGGAGTTCGAGACATCGGCACGAGCGTACGCGGCGTCCAGGGACGCAGTCGATCGATCACCTCGTGCGCCGAGGTGATCCTCTCCGTGGGCGACTTTCTCATCATCTCCTCGACGAGACGGGCAAGGCCGGGATCGATGCGCGGGACCAGTTGCCGGAGCGGGACAGGCTGCTCGGCGAGTTGCCGCTGCGCTTTTTCCTTGCGGCTGCCGCCGGGAAACGGGGGCTGACCGGTGAGCGCGAAGTAGATGGTGCAGCCGAGCGCATAGACATCGGCCGCAGGACCGGCCGCTTCCGGCGCGCGGATCTGCTCGGGCGCCATGTAGTCCATCGTGCCGACCACCCGCCCCGCCTGCTGCGTTTCGGGGTCGAACGCCGAGCCGGCCAGCCCGAGATCGAGAACCTTCACCCGGCCATCCTGAGAGACGAGCAGGTTGCCCGGCTTCACGTCCCGGTGCACGAGCCCTTGCTCATGGGCATAGGCAAGGCCACGTGCCGCCTGGGTCATGACGGCCCCGGCAGCAAGTGCGTCGAGCGGGCCGTACCGTCGCACCTGCTTTCGCAGGTCGAATCCGGGCACGAATTCGGTGACCAGGTAGTAGACCTTGGCGTCGTATCCGGCATCGAGCGCCCGCACGAGATTCTCGTGGTCGAGACTCGCGAGCATGCGGATCTCCCTGCGGAACGCCGCCTCGTATTCGGGCGTGGACCGGGCCCGCGGCAGCACCTTGATCGCGACCGCGCGGCCCATGAGAGCGTGCTCCGCGAGAAACACCTGCCCCATTCCGCCGCGGCCGATCTCGTCGAGCACCGTGTAGTGGCCGAGCCGAAACCGGCGCCGGCCGGCGAGCATTTCCCGGGCCTGGAACCGGGTGAGCTGGCCCCGCTTCACGAGCACATCGGCGAGGCTCGTGTCCCAGAACGCTGGCGGCGTCCTGCTCCGGTCGAGACTCCCTTGGAGTTCGATCTCGACGGCGTCGATTTGTTCAGGAGCCACGAGGCCGCTGGCCAGCACCGTTTCCCGAAACCGTGGTGGCGCCCGATCGCCCGCTGTCGTGCCGGCGTCGTCCGTGGGAGGCTGCATGGCGGGCGAGGAGAAGAACGACGGGGATGACGACCGGTGGCGAACCGCGGACCGTACCTGTTTTGTCGCAGCGCTGTCGCAGCCCTGTCACGGATGAAGCGTGGACCGCGATTTTTCGCTGGGAATTGTACCGCAGCCGTGAGTCGTCCGCGTCGCTCATCGGCCGGTGAAGAGCGCGGGAAATTTTCGCTTCCACTGCGACGGCGGGGGTGCCGCCAGTTCGACGGCCTCCTCCGTCCGCGGATGGAGGAACCGCACGCATGCGGCATGCAGGGCGATTCCGATCGCGAGCGGCAACCTGGCCCCATACAGCCGATCACCCACGATCGGACAGCCGCGGGCGGACAGCTGCAGCCGCAACTGGTGCCTGCGGCCCGTGGTCGGCAGGAGTTCGACGAGCGAGGCCTCGCCGGCCCGGCGGACCACCCGCGCCCTGACGTGGGCCGACACGGGCCGGCCCTGCTCGCCGTCGTCAGCGTCGGAATCCGCGTGGGTGCCGCCGGCCTGCGGCTTGGCTGCGGCTCCCGGCGGGCCGACGAGTTCCGAGGTTCTCTGATTCGGACGCCGGAGCATCGTGTCGTGCCAATCGACCCATGCGCCGAGCGGCGCGGGAAACCGTCCCTCCACGATCGCCAGGTACGTTTTGTCGACCGTCCGCAGCCGAAACTGCCGCGCCAGCGCGGCCGCGGCGTCGCCGGTCTTCGCCACGACCAGCACGCCCGAAACGGCGGCGTCGAGGCGGCTTACAATGCCGATGAAGCGGTCAGCCGGGGGTCGGGCTCGGAGGATCGTGTAGACGCTGTCGATTCCGGGCGCCGCATTGGCCGTCGGCAGCCCGGACGGCTTGACGAGCCCGACGACATCGTCGTCCTCGAAAACGATCTCGACTCCCGTGCCTTCGCCAGCCATGGACGCAGCCTCGCCTCGTTCGATCATCCTTGCAAGTCAGTCGCCGCGCCGGCTGGAACTTGCCAGGTCGGCGGGCTGGGCCGTGCGCGTCGTGCCGCCGCCCGACTCGGCCGAATCCACCGCCCCGCCCCGCGGCCCGGGAGAAACCCTCGCGGACTACGTCATGCGGCTCGCCCTCGCGAAAGCCCGTGCCGTGGGCGCAACGGGAGTCCGAGGAACGATTCTGGCCTGCGACACGCTCGGTGAAATCGACGGCATCCCGCTGGGAAAACCGCTTGACAGGGACGATGCTCGCCGCATGCTCCAGGCCCTCTCGGGCCGCGCGCACCGTGTCGTGACCGGCGTCTGCCTCTGGCAGCACCCGGAATATCCGCCGGCCCTGGCGGCGAGCGAGAGCCTGCTCGACATGGCTCCGCTCGATGCGGAATTCCTCGACTGGTATCTCGACAGCGGCATGTGGCGAGGAAAGGCAGGGGCCTGCGGTTTCCAGGATGAACGCCTTCCGCTCCGGCTCGTGTCCGGCAGCCCGTCGAACGTGGTCGGCCTGCCGCTCGAGACGGTGACGCGAATGCTCATGGAACTCGACGCCACCACCGGCACCTGACCGAACCACCGCCGCCCACCTATCGACAACAAAAACGGCCCGCCGGACTCGAAGTCCAGGCGGGCCGTTGGTGAAAGATTCCGGCGATACCTACTCTCGCGCTTGTGGCACTACCATCGGCTCTGGAAGCTTAACTGCCGTGTTCGGGATGGGAACGGGTGTGACCTTCCAGATATGGTCACCGGAAATTCGGCCGTGCCCCGCGAGGGGCACGAATACGGTTGGTCGTGGCAGTTGGCAGGAGCATTGGCTTCGCAGCCACACTCCGCTCGCGTCGGCCGCAGCCGACGCCCCAGAAAAAGCCCGAGCACTCGATACGAGTGGTCAAGCGTTCGTCCGTTAGTACCGGTTGGCTGAGTGCATTGCTGCACGTACACGTCCGGCCTATCAACCTGGTCGTCTTCCAGGGGACTTTCGGGTTAAACCCTACGAAACCTCATCTTGGGGCGGGCTTCACGCTTATATGCTTTCAGCGTTTATCCGTTCCGTTC